>Ga0308162_1000035_pt1 | contig 202207 bp, 203 predicted proteins | sample PhySR2_FD_201370 | JGI IMG/M metagenome (GOLD analysis project Ga0308162, IMG submission 201370) | Phyllosphere microbial communities from UC Gill Tract Community Farm, Albany, California, United States - DLSLS.R2 | ecosystem: Host-associated > Plants > Phyllosphere > Unclassified | place... | reverse complement strand
CTGGAACTCAATCAAGGATGTAGAGATGAAAAAGACTTCATTGATCATGGCATTCATTGCACCGCTTACGCTGGGGGTAAGCGTCAATGCATTTGCAAAAGACTCATTGCTTGAATGGCAAAGTGCTGACGGCACCGACTCATTAAAGTTAGGTGGATTGGTTCGTTTAAATCAGCGCTATGAGAGTTGGGATAGCCCTAACCGTGGAATAGGTAAACTTGATTTTGATATTTTTAGAATTGATTTAAAAGGTACTTTTGATGATGCATATCTAAACGCGAGTTATATCATTCAGGATCAGGAAAAAACATCAATCGAAAAGGCATATGTGGGTTATAACCTAGATGTCAATAACAGCATTGAAGCGGGTCTGGTTTATAAACCTTTTACGATTTATCCCTATCCGCAAAATGGCTGGACCTATCACATCCCATTCTTTTTAGGTTATGGCAACAATATTGCGCCGGGGATTAACTGGAATTATCACAACAAAGATTGGGATGTAAAACTCGGTTATTACCCGCAAATGTTAGAGACTAACTTGCGTTATTCTCCTGAGAGTGCAACTTATGATGACTTGGCCGGAAATGCATTTCCATCTCAAAAAGCCTATCAAAATGAAAAGCGCAATCAGGTGAATACCCGCATTGTTCGTAAGTTAGAAACTGATTTCGGTAAGCAAGAGTTCGGTGTATCGGGTGCAATTGCCCAGCTTCATAATGATATTACCGATAAAGATGGCAAATATTATGCAGTCGGTTTACATACCGAAAACAACTACAAACGCTTTAATTTACAAAGTTCGGTCATTCATTATCAATACGATGCTAAAAATCCGGATGGTGTAAATAGTGATATGACTTTGATGGGGGCAAACGGTTTAACGCCGGCATACTTTATAGCCTCTGAAGGTACAGTTACGAGTTTAAATCTGGCCTACACATTGCCGGTTAAAGATTTTGGGAAATTAAAAGCTATTCGTTTTTATAACGATTATAGCTATTTAGATAAAGCTCGTAATGACTGGTCCGATTCACAAATGAATACAACAGGAATGATGTTTATTGCTTCACCATTTATGGTTTGGGCAGATTACACGTGGGGTAAAAACTCCAATATTATTGGTGGTTCAACTAACTCAACAGGCTATACCTCTGCAACTTCACCAAATAGTGATAAATGGCTATACCGTATTAATTTAAATCTTGGATTCACTTTTTAAACTACTAAAAGGATTAAAGGCCAAGCTTAAAAAATGGCCTTTAATTTTATTAATGGCTTAAAAATAGATGAATCTGTCAAGAACTCTATTATATTCAAAATTAATAACGCAGGAAATAAGGTAAAACAGCAAGCACTAAACCAATACCGCCCAACAGGAAAAGATTCTCTACAAAATAGGGAAAAATGATCAATATCAGGCCGCAGACTAAGGGAACAGTCATACTCTGTTTCCTGCCATATAAGAAATAGCCTAAACCAATAGAGCTAAAGAGCACTCCAAGCAACAGTTGTGTAGCGGTCATAAACTTAACCGATAATATTCTATATTTATTTTATAATACGAGAAATTGAAGAGGGAATGTAGCCACTTCCGTCATTTTTAATTTATTGTAAATCAAAATAATAAATGTCTGTTAATCGCAGGGAGAAAGAGGGATGAGTATCAGCTTGCCAGTAGCCCAGCGTGGTGAAAAAGTTTTAACTTTAAAAGCTGCAGAAGTTTCAGAAAATGAATTTAACACTGAATGGCTAAGGCAGCTTGCTCAAGCTATGCACACGACTATGCTTGAGCAAAATAGAGTAGGAATTGCAGCACCACAGGTCTATATCTCTAAACGTATTATTATTGTGGCATCACGCTCTAATCCACGTTATCCCGATGCACCGGAAATGGAGGCAGTAGTGATGGTGAACCCGGAAATATTAGAATTTTCCAGAGAAACTTGTATGGGAGAGGAAGGTTGCCTGAGTGTACCGGATGTGCGGGGTACTGTAGAGCGGGCTGAGACAGTTAAGCTGCGTTATTTAACTTTAGAGGGTGAATCAGTAGAAACAATATATAAAGGTTTCCCCGCCCGGATCATACAACATGAGATTGATCATCTGAACAGAATTTTATTTGTCGAGCGGTTATAGTAATCCACTGGTTCATCTTAGAATTCTATATTTATAAATATAAAAATAAATTTTTAAAATAGCCTAAGTATAAAGATCTGTTTTCATAAATATTTACGTCTACAATTTTTTGAAATGGGTAGGTTCACGTAAAAATATTGATTCTAATTTTTAGAACTCCTGAGTCATAAAATACAGTAAAAGTGCAGTTTTTTGCCTAACACTTTTCAAGCAGTTATGTTTATTATGAATATTAGTGAACTAAAACTATGTATGTTTTATCAATACAGCTACTTACTTTACCAAGCCTAAAATACCCAGAAAACATGTGGGCAAGATAAACTAAAAATGGATAAGGAAATTTATGTCAGCTTATTATCAGTTACTTGAGCGTAAACAGAATCAGGATGGTACGGTTACAACATTCTATAGCTCTAATCGGCATGCACAAGGTGCATGGAATCCGCATGAACAGCATATGGCGCCTGCAACCGGAATTATGTGTGCTGAACTGGAACAGTTTATGTCACGTGATGATATGCGTATCGGTCGAATTAGCCTGGATATTTTTGGACTCATCCATTTTGGTGATTTTTCAATTACTTCTCGTGTCATTCGTCCTGGAAAAACGATTGAGCTGATCGAAGCAGAAATGCAAGCTGAAGGGAAGACCTGTATTGTGGCGCGTGCTTGGCGTATGCTGAAAGCTGACTCTTCAAAAGTGGCAGGAATTGAAGATCAATCTGTCACACATCCTGAATCGCTACCCGTTTGGGATGGTATGAAGCGCTGGCCAGGTGGTTATATTGAAAGTATCGAGACACGTACCGATGAAAACCACCGGGCAGGTAAAGGTACGGTCTGGCTGAAAAATGAACTTGATATGGTTAATGATAAATCTACTACTGATTTTGTTCGTTTACTCGGGATGGTTGATACAGCGAATGGAATAGTGCCACGTCAGGAAGGTAATTTTGAATGGGGTTTTCCAAACCTGGACTTGCAGCTGCATTTATACCGTATTCCACAAGGAAAATGGCTGGGCATAGAAGCTGTACAACAGTATGGAGAAGATGGTATCGGTTTAACTAGCGCTGTATTACACGATACCCAAGGGCCTTTTGGACGCAGCGAACAGATACTTACCTTAAGAAAAATGAAAGCTTGAAATTCAGTAGAGCAAAAAAATGGGCCTTTAAGAGCCCATTTTTTATAAGTTTATATTTAGGGTGACTCAATTTTTATTTCATCAGGATGGTAAAGACCCAGTTCAGTTAAATGCTGTCTTAGAATACGGCGCAGTTCAAGAATAGTTTCTGGCGTCATTTGAATAGAATGGCCACCTTTAAAGGTTTTTTCAGAGGCCGCGCCTTCTAGGTGAGCACTTTGATAGGTAACTACACCATCTGTAATCACATTTGGATCTTGACTGTCTGTATTATTTCCAAGAATTGAATGATATACCAGACCATCAACAGGCATCACATCTTCAGTCAAGTCAATAAATTTAGATTTATAGCTTAAATTGCTTGGTCCATTCTGAATTAGTGAGCGATCAACCTGCTGTAAGATATCCTTAATACTCAAGTCATCATTTCGTAGAGATTCGCCAATTGCATTTACGAAAGTACCTGGTATGCGGATAATTTTACGTGCTGCCAAGGTAAACCAACGATCAGCATATCTAGTTCCTTTATGAGGAGTTGCCAGAAATACAGCGCGAGTAAAATTATTGATAGGTTGCAGGCGTAGACGCTCGCGAATCATGGGCTCATTTCGATACTGTACCAGCTGGTAAGAGTTCATTTTCTGAAGTGCTGTTTCTGAAAGGTCAGCCTGACTTACCAATAAGCGGCTAATAATACCTCCCATACTATGACCAATCAGAACTGCATCTTTAGCAGAGGGAGCATTTGGGTCAAGATTCTTGAAAGCTTGCTGTAGCAAGGCATAGATCTGAAAACGACTTTCAATGATTGGCATATTGGTAGAGTAGAAAACTTGCCATACCTGATAGTGTTCACGTAATACATTATCACCCATAATGTCGTTAGTTACTGCAATCCAAGCCTCTGGACTGCTGGCCAGTCCATGGACCAATACGATCACTTTTTTGTCCGGGTTATAGGGCTCAAGCATGTATAAATGCGGCATAGTTAAATCTTGCCGCCGGTCAAGCAGGGTAAGATAAGCCGCAATACCCAGATTATTCTGAGCCAGCCACAAACCGTAAGGTGCAGAAAAGTTGGCCGCAAGTGGATAATTTTCACCTCCTACTTTAACTTTCTCGGTACTGTAAGGATCATATACATTTAACTGAAAGTGCGGACTGTTTAATATTTCTTCTATACTGCTCTCTGTCTTTGGCTGAGCTGTAATAGTTACTGCTAGATAGCGAGCCTTATGAATATTCGGATTTACGCCATTTTCATAAGAAAAGTTCATTGGGTCAAGGATATATTTATCTACTTCCTTACGCTCTTCCTGTGGTAATACTACAACAAACTCAGAGCCAAAACCGTCACGACGGTTAATTGAGCGTAGCCCTGAGAAGTTAAGGTTATAACTTGAAAGCAATTGTTCTAATGGCTGGTTTTTAAGCTGTGGGTATTGATCTACATTAATAGTGTAGATACTTTTACCCACCTTAATTTGGGGTGAAACCGTTTTACTAGGATGGCGTAAACTATAAGTTGTAACCAGCTTTGCTAGCGCCTGGTTATAAAAATCACGAATCTGCACCTGACGGTTATCAAAAATCCGGTCTTCAGGATGGCGTTCTGTTTTAAACAGATAGGCATAGCTATAACGGATGCTTTTGTCCAGCAGATTCAGCTGTTGATCCAGACACTGATTATAATTCTGTTCCTGTAATTTTCGCTTCTCCATAGCTTTAGTTGAGTCACCTTTACTCTTTGGTGCTGTGCACTCGGCTCCTCCAGAAAGTTCAAGCGACTTTGCCAAATATATCTCACTAGCAGCGGAAAGCATCTGCTCATCCATGATCTGTGGAATCTGCTCGAGTTCTTTAATACACTCATCCGGCTTCTCAGTACAGGCTTCAGCTTCACGTCCCGTCATGGACAATACGTTCAGACTGGCCTCACTCATCCGGTCACGGGTTAAAATGCTATCGCGTTCATTTGCGATACTGATATTCAATGCTTGCTGTTTAACACTGACCACCTGGCAACCGCTGAGCAGCACAACGGATAGGGTAGATAATAGCCAGATTCTATTTATTTTATTTCTAAACATGGGCTGAAGAATCAACAAGATAATCTCGATTAAATCATACGTGAATTCTGGCTGTTTTCAATTCAAACCCTATAAAAATAGGCTGCCGAAGCAGCCTAAATTGTGCAAAATGTGTGAGAGTTATGAGGCAGGTTGTGCAGAAGTGGCAGTACCTGGAGCTGCTGTGGCTACAGGTGCAGATGGAGTGGCAGGAACATTTATATTTAATATCTGCCAGACATTCCAGCGGCCCCGCTTGTCAATTTCTTCAATCAAACGGTCAGCAACTTCGGCTTCTTGCGGATATTTTACTTTATAATTTTTTAGAGTTGTGGTCGCATTCTTTTTCTGTTCCATTGCAATATAGTTATTAGCTGCTGAAAGATAAGCTTCCTGTACGCCAAATTTCATTGCTTTATCAAGATATGGAATCGCTTCACGCTGACCGCCACCTTCAGACAGGGCAAAACCGAACCAGAAATTGGCTTCTGGATCATCTTGGTTAATACGTAAAATACGCTGTGCATAAACTAGTGACTGAGTCGTATAGTTTTTACCCAGGTCCAGATTGCGTGCCATTACACTTGCTTTGAAAGCACGAATTAATACATCGAATGACGCATTTGGATTAGCTGCCAGTGTATCAAGACGTTGACTGACCTCTTTAAGTTTATTTTCAAAACCACGACGTTCCTGACGTTCGGTAAAGCGTGGTGGATAATGGCGTGCCTTACCTTCTACCAACTGTAGAAAGTCATCAATTTCAGTAATATCAATTTCATTTTCACCAGCCAGTACAGCAAATTTCATGGCGCGCTGATTACTGTTGATAATTGGAACAATAAGTTTATTGGTTTCAAGGGTCGTAGTCTGGCCAGTGGTTGGGTCTGTAACCTGAAGCTTGGTGACTGGCTGTGCTGCGGCTGCTTTTAGCGCAACTTCAAATGGAGGTGGAGCATTATAATCAAACGGGTTTAGTGCATAAAATGGTGGAGAAATTTCAGGTTCAGTAAAGACGACCGGTTCATTGTTTACTTTCTGTTTTACTGGTCCGGTTGAACATGCAGTAAGAAATGAAGTAGCAATCAATGCACAGGCCAGTGGCTTAAAAGTCATATAATTCTTCCGTTAATTGTTATCTACATAAGAGAAGCACGTTTGCCAGTCTAAAAAATCCTATGCAAACATGCAATGTCCAGCTTGTGAGTATATGTTTTAATTTAGCTCAAGCTTTAGTCTGGGTACTTTGTGCTTCGCATTCACGGCGCACTTCTTCAATAATCTTTAACTCTTCTTCACTAAATGGGTGCTGTTCATTTTGTGCTGAACGCTTAAATGTCGGGTCAAGTAGCGATAAACGCTGACATAAGGTGTTCATGCGTTTCTCGTTATATTCAATACGGTCCAGCAATACACGCATACCTTCAAGAATAGGATCGGCCTGTTCCTGTGTGGCGGCATAAGGCTGGAAACCTATACGTTCTGCATAAGAACGACGACGCGCTTCCTGTTCGTTATCCTGAGCTTCTTTATCTTTAAAAATGTAACGTGCCGGTCCGCCTACCGCTGTAACCCCTGCAGGTATAGCCTTTGTAACCACTGTATTCGAGCCTACTTTGGCATTTTTCCCCACAGTAAATGGTCCAAGAATTTTAGCACCTGCACCGACTACTACGCCATCTTCAAGTGTAGGATGACGTTTGCCTTTATTCCAGGTAGTGCCGCCTAAAGTAACGCCATGATAAAGAGTAACATCGTCTCCAATCTCTGCTGTTTCACCGATCACTACACCCATACCATGATCAATAAAAAAGCGTCGGCCAATCTTTGCACCCGGATGAATTTCTATACCAGTGGCAAAGCGGCTGAATGAAGATAAAAGCCGGGCTGTACCCTTGCAGTCTTTCTTCCACAGTTCATGGGCTACCCGATGCATAATTAATGCATGAATACCTGGATAGGTCGTTAATACTTCCAATGTGTTACGGGCAGCGGGATCACGGGCAAATACGGCCTGGATATCTTCTTTAAGCTGCTTAAGCATCTGGCTGCTCCTTTTGGCTGTTCGACTTTTTCCATGTGCCATTGTTCAAGGCCTGCACCCGACTAAAAATGCCACGCAATAAATGATATTCCATACGATCTAATTGTATACGTCCGAATAAGCGACGCAAGCGTAAAGGTAACAGGCGTTTATTGTTGGGATCTAAAAATTCAATCTCTTCAAGCATTTTTTCTAGATGGGGATAAAACTGCTCCATTTGCTCATGTGTAACCAACGGCTCATCCCAGTCCATCATAGACTTGCCAGCTACCGGCATTTGATTGGTTTCTTGAGGTGGAGTATCCATCAGCTCCAGTGTAGCCATACGCATTTCATAGCAGATTACTTGAATTGCCTGAGCGACATTAAGTACGCCATAATCTGTATTGACTGGAATAGTGACATGATAATTGGCCAGTGCCAGCTCTTCATTGGTCAGGCCACGGTCTTCACGGCCAAATACTACCGCAATTTCCTGCTGTTTACTGACAACTGCCTGCATAGAGGTTTGTGCTGCCGGGCGGGCATCTAACAGTGGCCATGGGATGGTCCGACTGCGGGCACTGGTACCAAATACCAGATGACAGTTCTGAATGGCCTCTTCCAGTGTTTCGACAATCTGGACCTGTTCAATAAGATCCTGTGCACCTGCTGCCAGCGCATCAATATTCGGATGTGGATAAGTTTTTGGAGCGACTAGGACCAGTCGGCAAAGACCCATTGTTTTCATGGCACGCAGAGCACTGCCAATATTAGCCGGAAGTGTGGTATTGACCATTACAATTCGGACGTGGGATAAATGCTCTGAGATTAAAGCATTATCAAAACTGCTCATAGGATATCCAATTTTTGTATCAAGAATACTGGCTGACTTCAGCCTGATAAAGTTCTAAAGCTTCATCCATGCTTATATCATTTGAAGCGGGGGAAGCTGTATGTACCGGGCGCACGGGCTCTACTACCCGCGCAGCTTTGGATTTGACCTGGTATTCGATATGCAGAGCTTCCTTGCCAAAATAATCACGCAATTTTGCCAGCAACTCATCAAGTGGGGCAACTTTCCAGCTTGGACCCAAATGTAGCTCTGCTGTAGCATAGGGCTGCTCTATAAATAGCTGTACCGGAATATGCTGGTACATATCTATATTACAATAAGGTGCAAGTATTTTTTGCAACTCCAGACCCAATGCCGGGCCTAGCAGATCATCACTCAGCTGTATCTTGATGCTGTTTGCTCGCTTCTGACGGATTTCATTTAAGCTAAAAGCCTTGCTGAGACGCGCCATCGGGCGTTCATAACCTTCGCGCTCATAAATTTCTCCCTCAATGACTACGACTTTTTCAGGCTGGATAATATCTTTAAATCGTTGGAAACGCTCATGGTTACAGCTGACTTCCACACGCGCTGTACCATCATCCAGAGTGATCATGACGCGGTTTGGAAAATTGGCGACATCGATTACCAGACCAGCGAATACAGTGGTCACGCCACGACGGGTAGGCGTCAGTTCATTCAGCCGACTTGGAACAAAAGACTTGAGTTCTGGCCGGTAGACATTAATAGGGTGCCCGGTCAGGTAAAGGCCTAAAGTGTCTTTTTCGCCTTTGAGACGAACCTCGTCACTCCAGGGTTTTACAGGTTTAGCTGGTTTACGCTGAATTTCTTCAACTTCACCGAAAAGATCCATAATCCCGGTTTCACGGTTTTGACGGGCCTGATCTGCTGCTTGTACTGCCTCTGGAAGCTGTGCCATCAGGTCGGCACGTTCAATACCTAGACAATCCAATGCACCGGCACGAATCAGTGCTTCTAAAGTACGTTTATTGATTTTCTTCAGATCAATGCGGTGGCAGAAATCGAATAGATCTTTATACGGTCCTTGCTGGTTACGCGAATCAATCACTGACTGCATTGCAGCCTCACCAACGCCTTTAATCGCACCAAGACCATATACAATAGTTTTTTCATCAATTGCATGGAACTGGTAAATTGACATATTGACCGAAGGTGGCAAAACTTCCAGATTGTTTTTTCGGCAGTCATCAATCAAAAATACCACGTTATCGGTATTCTGCATTTCCGATGACATTACCGCTGCCAGAAATTCAGCTGGATAGTGCGCTTTTAACCATGCCGTCTGGTAGGCTACTAATGCATAGGCAGCTGCATGCGATTTATTAAAACCATAGCCGGCAAATTTTTCCATATAATCAAAAATATGGTTGGCTGTAGCTTCATCAATATCTTTTTTTGCAGCACCTTCAATGAAGATTTTACGCTGCTTAACCATTTCCTCAGGTTTTTTCTTACCCATTGCCCGGCGCAGCAAATCCGCACCACCAAGCGTATAACCCGCACAGTACTGTGCCGCCTGCATGACCTGTTCCTGATACACCATAATCCCGTAAGTCGGCTCTAGTACGCCTTCAAGCAGAGGATGCAGATATTCAAACTCACCACCATGCATACGATGAATAAAGTCAGGGATCAGATCCATCGGTCCTGGACGATATAAAGATACGAAAGCAATAATTTCTTCAAATTTGCTTGGACGTGCTTCTTTGAGCATCTTTTTCATGCCCACAGATTCAAACTGGAATACCGCGGTGGTATTGGCATTGGCAAAGACCAGATAAGCGTCTTTATCTTCAAGTGGAATAGCAGCAATATCTAAAGGTTTATCGCTTTTAATACGTTTATTGATATTCTTGACTGCGTCTTCAATCACGGTCAGGTTACGCAAACCCAGAAAGTCAAACTTTACCAGACCTGCTGCTTCTACGTCATCCTTATCGAACTGCGCTACGCGCGCCGTACCATCAGCATCACACATGACCGCAGAAAAATCGGTAATCTTGGTTGGTGAAATAACTACACCACCGGCATGTTTACCGGTATTACGGGTAATACCTTCCAGTTTTAGCGCCATTTCCCAGATCTCTGAAGCATCATCATAATCCGGGTTGGATGGGTTGGTAACAATATCCTTAAGCTGAGGTTCAGCTTGCAAGGATTCTTCCAGACTTAAGCCCAAGGGTTTAGTTGGAATCAGTTTGGAAATACGATCTGCCAGTCCATAAGATTTACCTAGAACCCGGGCCACATCACGAATCGCTCCTTTGGCCGCCATAGTACCAAAAGTAGCAATCTGGGAGACGGCATCACGACCATAAGTACGTGCTACATAATCAATTACACGGTCACGGCCAGCGATACAGAAATCGACATCGAAGTCAGGCATCGAAACACGTTCCGGATTTAAGAAACGTTCAAACAGCAGTTCATAGCGCAGCGGATCAAGATCAGTAATTTTTAAACTATAAGCAACCAGAGAACCTGCACCTGAACCACGGCCAGGGCCTACCGGTACGCCATTATTCTTTGACCATTGAATGAAGTCCATTACAATCAGGAAGTAGCCCGGAAACCCCATCGAGTTAATAATATTAATCTCGTATTCGATACGTTCATCATAAGGCTTACGTATTTCCGGCCAGTATTCATCACGCTCCTCAGGTGGATAAAGGAAATTTAACCGCTCTTCGAGGCCTTCTTTGGACAAATGCGCAAAGAAGGTATCAATAGTATAACCCTCTGGAATCGGATAATCCGGCAGGAAGTACTTACCCAGTTGCAAGGTTACGTTACAACGTTTAGCAATATGATAAGTATTCTCAATGGCTGACGGAATATCCGAGAACAGCTCGGTCATCTCTTCAGAAGACTTAAAATACTGTTCGGGCGAATAGGTTTTCGGACGGCGATTATCACCAAGGACATAACCATCAGCAATACAGACCCGGGCCTCATGCGCTTCGAAGTCGTCTCGGGTCATGAAGTGCACATCATTGTGTGCCACTACACCAATATTATACTTCTGGGCCAGTTTCACCGCTTCTATAATAAAGTCATCTTCGTCCGGACGATTAGTGCGGGTTAGGGCCAAATAAACCCGATTTCCAAATTTGGCGATCCATTCTTCCAGCAAAGGTTCAGCTTTTTGAGGATTAGAGGTAATCAGCATTTTACCGACATCAGAATTCATTCCGAGCAGGGCAATCAAATCCTGGTTCTGGTCCAGTATCCATTCTTTTTGTACACAGGGAATATCTAGCTGTTGACCGCGGATATAACCTTCAGATACCAGTTCTGTCAGGTTTCGCCAGCCTGTATTGGTCATTGCCAATAAGGTCATACGATGTTCAGCATCATTCAGGCGGATTTCTGAGCCTAAAATAGGCTTGATACCTTTACCCAAACATTTTCCGTAAAATTTGACCGCTGCGTGCAGGTTAGACAGATCAGTCAGTGCCAAAGCAGGCATTTCATCTTTTTGAGCAGCTTTAACCAGATCAGGCACACGTACGATTGATTCTGTAATCGAGAACTCTGTATGAATACCAAGATGAACAAACTGCATAGAAAACAACCCTGCCTAAACTGCCCTGTATTTTAACATGCTCTTGTGAACGGCATAGCTCAATATTTACTACATTAGAATCTTTTATAATTTCATTTTAAGCAGGGCTATAAATGGAAAGACAGAAATTCCATTATAAATATACCCTCCTAATAAAAGTACCAGTAATTAACAGGTTATACCTTGGCATATATCGAAAGCACGTAACCTGCCATTTTTGAAAGTAAAGTCAAGATATGGAAAATAAGGAGGGACGTACTCATCCGGATGCTTGAGATAAGCTTTCAGGTCAGCAGAAGTTAGCAGTATTACTGTGCCTGTAATTTTTATCCCTTTTGCATTTAAAAAAACTCCTTTTTAAACTTGGCAAGAATATAATCTCTTGAGATGGAAAGATTGTTTACCAAGGTTTTTTCGCTAAGGTCTGCTGTATTTTTTCAGTTCAGACTAACTCGGCCCTAAGTATCAGTGAGTTGATTAATACTGTCTCTGCTTTTGAATAGTTTTTAGAAAAAGGGGAGTTATCTTCTGGAGATATTTCAAAAAACAGCCCCTTGTGTGGAATAGGAGCAGTTGAATATTCATAGTTACCTATACATTTCGAGTAATTTTTTTGAGTTTTTATATTTTGGATGACTAGCTGTTTGGTTAATTGAGAAGCCGTTACAGACTGTCTAAGCTCTAATACATTTACCTTTATACTCGTATCATAATCTATAAGGTAATGTAGAAGCCTCAGACACTGTACATATGCTAAAAGCAAAGATTACTAATCATATTTTTATCATAAATATTGACCGGTTAATCACAGCTATAGCACGATTATAACAAACAGAAAACCTGAAAAAAGCCCTCTATAGAGGGCGGTTAATCAGTCCTGAACCTATCTGAGACGGGCTAGCCATTCACCGAGCATCTGGACGATTTGAACCAGAATCAAAAGAACAATAACTGTTAAAATAACTACACTGGTATCAAAACGCTGATAGCCATAAGAAATAGCCAGGTCTCCAATGCCGCCCGCACCAACAGCACCTGCCATTGCAGTCGCACCAATCAGGCTAATAGTGGCTGTGGTCAGGTTAAGGATCAGTGAGCTACGGGCTTCTGGCAAAATAAAATTAAAAATAATTTGTAGGGGAGTCGCTCCCATCGCTTGAGCTGATTCAATAATTCCTTCATTTACTTCCAGCAGTGAAGTTTCAACCAGCCGACCGATATAAGGACCTACATAAATAGTCAAAGGCACGATAGCAGCCCATGTTCCAATCGAAGTTCCGACCAGCAGCTTGGTCAGTGGAATGACTGCAATAAGCAATATGATAAAAGGCAGGGAACGTAGCGCATTAACAATAGGGTTTAAACCATGATAAATCAACCGGTTTGGTAAAATACCTCCCGGACGTGTAACCACCAGAGTAATACCCTGAATAAAACCCCAGACACAACCAAATAGCATGGCAAAAAACACCATGTGGAAGGTTTCCTGTAAAGCAGTTACGAACTGGTCAATTGAAAGTGAGCTTTTCCAAAATGGCGCAGTAACGCTAGTGAGCCACTGAACAATCAAGTCTCTCATACCTGCACTCCTGACTGTTCAACCTGCACGCCATTATTTTCCAGAAACAGAATAGCTTGCTGAATCACTTCCGGGTCACCTAAAAGTTGAATAAACATTTGTCCAATAACAGTCCCATGAATTTCAGTCATATTGGCAAACAAAATATTTAAGCTTAAGTCAAACTTTTTGATTACAGCTTGAACTACCGTTTCCTGAGCAGACTTACCCAGGAATTTCAGGCAGTAAATACTATGATGATTCTGGTTTTCCAAATTATTTAGAATATTAACCGGTAATTGCTGTTGCAAAACAGTTTGGATAAAGTTCCGAGTTGTTGGATGTTGTGGCTGACTGAAGATATCTAGTGTAGAGCCTGTCTCAATGACTTTACCATGTTCCATCACTGCGACATAATCACAAACTGATTCAATCACATCCATTTCATGGGTAACCATCACAATGGTAATCCCTTGCTCTTTATTAATTTTTTTAAGCAGTTGCAAAACAGACTGGGTGGTCTGAGGGTCAAGTGCAGACGTAGCTTCATCGCAAAGCAGAATTTTTGGATGATTTGCTAGAGCGCGTGCAATACCAACCCGCTGTTTCTGTCCACCCGACAACTCATCGGGAAAAGCATCTCGTTTGTGCTTTAAATCAATAAAGTCGAGCAGTTCATTTAAGCGTTTTTCGCGTTCAGCCTTGCTATAACCCAACAGTCTCATCGGCATTTCAATATTGGCTGCTACAGTTTTGGTTTGCAGCAAATTAAAATGCTGAAAAATCATACCAATATTGGCACGTTCCTGACGCAATTTACGGGCATCCAGAGCAGTGAAATCCTTCTGGTGAATAATAACCTGACCCTCATCCGGACGTTCTAGTAAGTTAATCAGACGGATGAGTGTACTTTTACCCGCACCACTATAACCGATGATACCAAATATACTGCCATCTGGTATCTGCAGGTTAATCTGGTCAAGGGCACGAATAGTCTGGCCCTTGAGCTGGTAATGTTTGGAGATGTTCTTAAATTCGATCATAGCGTCAAGATACTGTATAAGAATGAAAAAACAGGCAAAGTTCACTTTGCCTGTTTGTTAATCGCAATTATATGATTATTTTGCGTCAGTAAGATAGCTTACCGGCTTGTTTACATCGACTTTAGTACCGCCAAATTTTTCCTGAATGTACTGCTTAACCGGTGCAGTATGGTATAGCGCGCCAACTTTCTGTAGTACAGGATCATTCTGACGATCAGCAGCAGTAGCCAGAATGTTTACATTCATTTTGGTACTCTGGTCAATTGGTTCATAATAAATAGCATCTTTAAGCACATTTAAACCGCCTTCCATTGCTAAAGTATTGCCCAATACTATGGCATCTACTTCATCTTTTACACGGACTGCAGTTGCCATTTGGACAGGCTTGATCACAATCTGCTTTTTATTTTCAACGATATCGGCAGGAGTACCCTGTACCTCGTCAAAACCGGGCTTTAATTTCACCAGACCCGCAGACTGAAGCAGTAGCAATGCACGTGACTCATTTGCCCCATCATTTGGAATAGCAATGGTGGCACCATTTGGGAACTCTTCAACTTTCTTTACTTTGGTTGAGTAAATACCCATCGGTTCTAGATAAGTAGTAGATACCGGTGCAATCTTGTCTTTATTGTTGGCATTATATGCGACCATATAGGCATACGACTGAAATGCGTTCAGGTCGACTTCCTTATTGGCTACAGCGGTATTCATGGCAACATAATCAGTGAAGTTTTTAACATCCAGTTTAATGCCAGCTTCTTTAGTTTCAGGCAGAGTTGCAATGTAGTGCCAGATATCTGCATCTGAACCAGTAGATGCCATAGTTACGGTTTTAACTTCAGCAGAATCCTGTGTAGCGTTTTCAGTTGCAGGCTGTTCAGGTTTTGAGCATCCTGCCAGTCCTACAGATACGCCTAATACAAGGCCAAGCAACTTTTTCATGTATTCGTCCCGGTAAATTTAATATATTTAAATTTACAAATTATAACATTTGATCATTAAATCAAGCTTAAACCAACCGCTCTCGTGAAATGAAGACCGGTTTAAAGCGTTAAGAAATTTGTAGTGGTCTGTTCTAACACTCTATTGTATTAGAGAAACTGACTGCTATCACTACAGCATGTTATTTAACTCAATAAAATTTAGAACCTACTCATGAGCTGCATCATACCAATAAAGCTATATGCAATATAGTGAATATAAAGTCATTCCTTATCTTATTAAGTGCTTTTGAAAATTCAAATTTGAAAAAATTTAATTATTAAAATCATGTGTTTATTTATAATTTTTTATAAAAAATATTTATCTGATAAATTTTTATCCTATATAAAATTTTATTCAATATAAATCTATAAATGAGATAAAACTGAATATAGCAATTTTAAGCTCTACATCTTTCGAATAGAAAGATGCAGAACACTATTTTATTTAACAGACTTATCGCATTTTTGCCAAAAAGCGACTTAAACGGTTGATTGCTTCGCGTAATTCATTTTCGGCAGGCAGGAACACTACACGGAAATGATCTGGAGTTGGCCAGTTAAAGCCTGTACCTTGTACTAACAATACTTTTTCTGCACGCAGAAAATCCAGCATAAATTTTTCGTCGTCTTCAATCGGATACACTGCTGGATCTAAACGTGGAAAACAGTACATGGCGCCTTCCGGTTTAACACAGAAAACTCCAGGAATTTCATTTAACATTTCCCAGGCAATATTGCGCTGCTCATATAAACGTCCGCCTGGACGAATCAAGTCATTAATAGACTGATAGCCTCCAAGTGCAGTCTGAATTGCATATTGAGCCTGATGATTGGCACACAGACGCATTGAGGCAAGCATATCCAGACCTTCAATATAGTCTACTGCACGGCTTTTATTACCGGTAATTGCCATCCAGCCTGAACGGTAACCTGCAATACGATAAGCTTTAGAGAGACCATTGAAAGAGACACATAACTGATCACCTGCCAGTGCTGCCAGGGCTACATGTTCAATTCCATCATAAATAATCTTGTCATAAATTTCGTCAGCAAACAGGATCAGGTCATATTTTTTTGCCAGTGCAACAATCTGTTCAAGTACGTGGCGCGGATAAACCGAACCGGTTGGGTTGTTCGGATTAATCACCACAATACCGCGGGTATTTGGAGTGATTTTACTTTCCATATCAGCGATATCGGGATACCAGAAATTTTCTTCATCACATTTATAGTGAATCGCTGTGCCGCCAGAGAGATTAACAGCTGCTGTCCAGAGCGGGTAGTCCGGCATTGGCACCAGCATTTCATCGCCATCATCTAGCAGACCTTGCATGGCCATAACTATGAGTTCTGATACGCCATTACCAATGTAGACATCTTTTACGCTGACATCAAATACACCTTTTTGCTGGTAATACTGGCAGATCGCTTTACGTGCCGGAAAGATTCCTTTTGAATCGGTATAACCCACTGCATTTGGCAGGTTCAGGGCAACATCATTAATGATTTCTTGTGGCGCTTCAAAGCCGAACGGGGCGGGGTTACCAATATTGAGTTTGATAATTTTATGGCCCTGTTCTTCCATTTCATTGGCGGCTCGTAACACTGGTCCACGAATGTCATAGCAAACATGCTCAAGCTTAGACGATTTTTTGATTTCGCGGGGTGTAGTGTTACCTAAAACGGACATGATCTCATCCAATTATATGTATATTAAGAGAAAAATAGATTAACTGAAATAGCACAATCTATGGTGAAATTTAGCTAGAAATTTTTTGTTGTCTAGCGTAAATATGAAAGTACTGAAGCATGACATTGAATGTCATAGAATTAAAGGAGTTAATGATGGGAAAACTCAATAAAACAGACCGAGAATGGCAAAGAGAGTTATCACCCGAAGAGTTTCGTATTGCGCGACAAAAAGGTACTGAACCTGCGTTTACGGGGAAATACTGGAACAGTAAACAGGACGGGGTATATACCTGCCGTTGCTGTGGTGCAGAACTGTTTTATTCAGAAACCAAATACGATAGCGGGTGTGGCTGGCCAAGCTTTTTCCGTCCGATTAATTCAACTGCTATAGAAGAACATGAAGACTTAAGTCATGGGATGGTCAGAACAGAAATAGTTTGTCATCATTGTGATGCTCATCTGGGACATGTATTTGAAGATGGTCCACAGCCGACAGGACTGCGCTATTGCGTAAATTCGGCTTCACTCGAATTAAAAACACAAGAAAAAAGTGATGAGGAAACCTATCCATGACCAACATTTATCAGTTTGAAGCTGAGTTGTTAGATGGAAAAACTAAATCAATGGCTGACTATCGGGGCAAAGTCTTACTGATTGTTAATACTGCAAGTAAATGCGGTTTCACACCGCAGTTTGCTGGTCTGGAGAAAGTTTACCAGAAGTATAAAGATCAGGGATTAGAAGTATTAGGTTTTCCATGTAACCAGTTTGGCGGACAGGACCCGGGGACAAATGACCAGATTGGTGCATTTTGCCAGAAAAATTACGGTGTCAGTTTTCCAATGTTTGCCAAGGTTGATGTAAAAGGCCCAGAAGCCCATGCAGTTTTTCGTTATTTAACCAATAACAGTAAGGGAATTTTGGGCAACGGCATTAAATGGAACTTTACCAAGTTTCTGGTAGGAAAAAATGGTGAAGTGCTGAACCGTTATGCACCAACCAGTAAGCCTGAAGCTTTAGAAGAAGATATTGAAAGGGCATTGGCACAGTAAAAGTAAAAATAAAAGGGCGATTTAATCGCCCTTCATTTTTTCAGTAAATTAAGATTAAAGTACTCTCTTTAATCGTTCAATAGCCTGCTCACATTGAGCAATGTCAGCAACCAAGGCCAAACGTACATGATTTTCACCCGGATTACCTTGCGGAGTCTCACGTGACAGGTAACGTCCCGGTAGTACTTTGATATGTGCTTTTTCCATGAGCATTTTGGCAAAATTTTCATCATGGTCTACTTTTAACCAGTAATAAAAACCTGCATCTGGTTTTTGAAGTGGCAGAAGATGCCCCAGTTCATTTTGAAATAGTTCAAATTTGGCCCGGTAAAGCTTACGGTTTTCTTCTACATGGTTTTCATCATTCCAAGCCACAATTGAGGCGAGCTGATGTTGAACGGGCATGGCTGCACCATGATATGTGCGATATTTCAGGTAAGGTTTAAGCAGGTTGGCATCACCTGCGACAAAACCGGAACGCATTCCCGGCAGGTTTGAGCGTTTGGACAGGGAATGAAATACTACACAGTTTTTATAGTCATTACGTCCGATTTCAGCACAGACTTCAAGAAGGCCAACGGGTGCTTCATCGAACCAGAGTTCTGAATAACACTCATCTGATGCAATGACAAAATCATACTGGTCTGAAAGTGCAATCAGTTTTTTTAACTGATCTTTAGACAAAACCGCACCTGTTGGATTACCTGGTGTACATACAAACAGTAGTGCTGTTTTTTCCCATACCTCATTGGGTACATGGTCAAAGTCACCCAGATAGTTATTTTCTTGGGTGCAGTTAATGAAGTATGGTTTTGCACCTGCTAGAAGGGTTGCACCTTCATAAATCTGATAAAACGGATTCGGCATGACCACATAAGGTGTATCTTCTCGTTTTACCAAAGCCTGAACGAAAGAGAAAATGGCCTCACGCGTTCCCGATACAGGAAGAATATTATTTTCGGCACTAATGGTGTTCAGCTGGAAGCGGCGAGTTAACCAGTCTGCAATACTCTGTCTTAATTCAGGTAAGCCTTTGCTGTTCGGATAAGTTGAAAGCTGTTCAAAGTTATCAATAATCGCCTTTTTTACAAAATCAGGGGCAGGATGCTTGGGCTCACCAATAGAGAGGGGAATCAAGGGAAGGTCCGCAGGGACTACATCCTTAAAAAGTTGATTAAGCTTTTCAAAAGGATAAGGATGTAATAATGACAAGCTTGAGTTCATTGAAAAAATACCGTTTAGTTGTAACTTAATGCTGGCTTATAACTTGGCTTGAAGCTTCATCGAGTGCTGATTTCAGTTTTGCAGAAAAAAGCTGAGCTTCTTCAGCATTCATAGGCGTGCCATCCTTCTTTGTCACAAAGAAAATATCTTCAGCCCGTTCACCGAGTGTGACAATTTTGGCAGAATGAATATCCAGCCCCTGCATCATAAACAGACCGCCTACTTTAGCAAGTAAGCCAGGTTGGTCAAGTGTGGAAATTTCCACCATGTTTTGCTGTAAAGCCGGATTTAGGGTGATATCGACAGTATTTTTTACATCAAAATGGCGCAACTGACGAGGAATACGACGCTGCATTAACCCCGGGTAATTGTCGGCATGGCTGAGTGCCTGAACCAGCGCATCTGCAACGGTCTGCTTGCGTTCAGCATCAGTGAGTAAGGTTCCAAAACGGTCCAGTACTACATAAGTGTCTAGACTGAATGCTTTTGTGGCAGTAATAATTCGGGCGTCCTGAACATCGAGATTCATTCGGTCTAGTACTGCAACTGTAGTCGCAAACAGATTTGGCTTATCTTGAGTATAAATAAAAATCTGGACAGCATCTTGTGCAGCTTTACGATGTGCCCGCATCAATACCAGAGGAGCTGGATTATCCCCATGTTGCAGGATTGCACGGGTATGCCAGGCAATTTCATTCGCGGACTCTTTGAGAAAATACTCATCCCCCAGTTCTTGCCAGACCTTTTCTACCTCTTCCAGGGCAAACTCGTCCACCAGAAGTTCACTGGCTGCAAATTTGGTATCTTCAATGAGCATCTGGTATTCCACGGGGCGACCCAGGCCGGTGCGAATTACATCACGTGCATGCGTATATAGCTGACGCATTAATGAGGCACGCCACGTATTCCAGAGTTTTGGATTAGTCGCATTAATATCTGCTACTGTTAAACAGTATAGGTAATCCAGATGCTCCATATCACCCAATTTTTCGGCAAATTCTTTAACCACATCCGGATCGGAAATATCCTTCTTTTGAGCAGTTAATGACATCAGCAGGTGGTTCTGGATGAGCCACGCCACCATTTTGCACTCACGTTCAGTAAAACCATGTGCACGGCAGAATTCGATTGCATCAACTGCACCCAGTTCACTATGATCACCCCCGCGGCCTTTAGCAATATCATGAAATAATGCGGCTAAAAATACGATATCACGACGGGCAAGACGCTGAAAAACCGAGCTGACGACTGGAAAATCTTTCGCAAATTCTGGCTCTTTAAAGCGGTTTAAATTTCTGAGTAACAGGAGTGTATGAGCATCCACCGTATAAATATGAAACAGGTCATATTGCATTAATCCGGTAATTTTCCCAAAAGAAGGTATGTATTTACCGAGCACCCCATAACGTTTCATCGCCACCAATGTGTCGTATAAACGGTAGGGAGAGCGTATAATTGCCATGAAAAGAGCTTGATGCATGGGATTATCACGAAAGCTCTGGTCAATTCGCTTGGCTGCTAGGGTCAGCAGGCGAAGTGTTCGGGCACGCACTCCCTGAATTTCTGGCCGGTTAGCCAGTAAATAGAAAATCTCCAGAATTGCACTTGGATTTTCCGAAAATATTTTATGATGTTGTACTGCGAGTTTACCGTCTACCAGTTTAAAGTGTTCATTGATTTCTTCAATTTTACGCTCATAACTTGGTAGCCGCGGGGTAATAACAGACTCATTAAAATAAGCCAGTAGCATTTCATTTAAAGTTGAAACTTGCTGCGCAGTACGGTAATACCGCTTCATGAACTGCTCAATCGGATAGTTCGGAGATTCACCTTCCTTATGAACATAGCCAAATTTTGCTGCTATTTCGCGCTGGTAATCAAATAGCAGCCTGTTTTCATCGCGTTTGACCAGACGGTGCAGGTGGTGACGGATTTCCCAGAGAAAAATTTCAGCTTCCTCTAGAACAGCAAGTTCAAATTCAGAAATAAAACCGAGATGAACAAGATCATAAATCCGGTTAACCCGAAAATGCCGTTTGGCAATCCAGCCAATCTGGTTAATGTCACGAATACCGCCTGGCGCATTTTTAATATCGGGTTCCAGATTGCTTTCTGTATGATTATGCTGGGCATAACGCTTTGCCTGCTCCTGCATTTTGGCGTCAAAGAAAGTTTTATCTGTCCAGGTCTGTGACACAATTCGGCGTGGCCATCTGGCCAGATGCTGATTTCCAGTAATCAGCCGCGCTTCAATCAGTGCAGTAGCAACAGTTAAATCATTGGTGGCCTGTTCTACACAACTGGCAATAGTGCGTACACTAATACCTGGCTTAAAATTTCCGACATCCCAAAGAGAAGAAATAAAAGTAGAAATTAAGCTTTCCTGTTCAGGAGTGATATCGTCTTCAGATAAAATCATGATATCGACATCTGAGTATGGCAACATTTCACGACGGCCATAGCCCCCTACAGCAAACAGACCAAGATCGGTCTGGTGGAGTCCCGCGTGTTGCCATAAGAAGATCAGAGCTTCATCGATTAAATTGGAGCGGGCCAGAATAATGTCACGGATAGACTGCCCATTTTCATAACTCTCCTGTAACTGCTTTTCAACATCAGTACGCCATACATTAATGGCCTGAATATCATGATTGCTTTTGACATAATTAAGCAGAGGCGAGGTAGTGATCATGAGCATGTTCCGCAGTAAAGCTTTATGGATTTGAGTTTACAATTACTTGTGCGGCTGTTTGCTGCGCAAGTTCACGTGCTTCTTCTATAGTTGCTGCGCGTGCAGTAGCAACACCCATACGGCGCCGTTTAAAACCTTCCGGTTTGCCAAACAGGCGTAAGTCTGTAGAAGGATGAGCTAATGCAAGATCCAGACCAGAAAATGACAGGTTAGAACCATCTTGGCCAGCATAAATAACAGCACTGCCTGCAACACTGTGTCGCGCCGTATTTACAACTAAGCCCAGAATAGCCCGTGCATGTAGCTCAAATTCACTTTGGAACTGTGAAGCAAGGGTAACTAACCCAGTATCATGTGGACGGGGAGATACCTCACTAAACCAGACCTGATCACCTTTGATAAAAAGTTCAACACCAAAAACTCCACATCCACCCAGTGCCGCAGTGACTTTATCTGCAATCCGTTTAGACTCTTCAAGCGCCACAGGTGACATGGGCTGCGGCTGCCAGCTTTCAACATAGTCCCCGGAATCCTGTCGGTGACCAATCGGATCGCAAAAGCTGGTTTCAATTTTGCCGCTTTGCGGATTCTTGGCACGCACAGCCAATAAAGTAATTTCAAAGTCAAAATCGATTTGTGATTCAACAATGACCTTACCCTGATTTACCCGTCCCCCAGTCTGTGCATATTCCCAAGCTGCATCAACTTCATCAAAACTTTTTACCCGGGACTGTCCTTTACCAGAAGATGACATGACTGGTTTTACAAAATTAGGATAACCAATATCATCACAGGCAGCACGAAAGCTCTCCAGAGAGTCGGCAAAACGGTAAGCAGAGGTGGGCAAGCCTAATTCTTCAGCAGCCAGGCGGCGAATGCCTTCACGGTTCATGGTCAGGTTGACAGCTTTAGCAGAAGGAATGACAACAGCTTGTTGTCCAGCTTCCACCTCTAGAAGAACTTCCGTAGCAATTGCTTCAATTTCAGGGACAATAAACTGGGGTTTGACTTGCTCAATCAGTGCTTTTAACTGTTGGGGGTCTGCCATGTTGAGGCTATAAGAAAAATGAGCGGCCTGCATGGCTGGCGCGTGTTCATAACGATCCGCTGCATGTACTTCTACTCCAAGCCTTTGCAAGGAAATGACGACTTCCTTACCTAGCTCTCCCGAACCAAGCAGCAAGACTTTGACCGCTGAAGATTGAAGTGGAGTACCGATAGTCACGCTCATGCGAATCATCCTTGCAAAAGTGGACTTACAGCATAACAGAACTCATGCGCGTGTTAAGTGTTTCAGCAAGAAAAGCTTAAGTTTTTATCAAGTAATCTTCTGATCAATCAAAAGAAAATTTCATTTAGACAGGTATGTAAGTATAGACCAATCCATAAACAATGGCTGCGGTCAGAGTTGCTGGTACGATTTTCCTGAATCTAAAATATAAACCGATCAGTACAAGGAAACCCGCCAGCATGGCCAAGCTTTTATCAGGTGTTTCAATCAGGGGGGGCAATGTAGCAACTACTAGCATAGAGCTAATAGCAGAAATACCGATACTCCCCAGCGCAATTTTTAACCAGATTGCACCACGACGCTGATTCTGCTGCTGATACTTTTGAATGAAGTAAAATGGGCCAAAACGGGAAATGAAATTTGCAATTCCCACGACGAGACCGACCAGAATAATATCCAGATTCATAGTGTTTCCATTAAATCGTCATGCTGCTTGAGGATGTAATGCTTAAACAGTCCGGCCAGAATACCGGCAATAATCCCGATAAAAATTGCTGCAGAAAGATTAATAAAATAACAGGCTAAGGCCGAAACAATTAAGCATACTGCTACCACCAGAGTATGTTTTCTCTCAAAAGCCGCGAGTAAAAAGCTTAAAAACAGCGCAGGTAATAGAAAGTCCAGGGCCGCTTGCAAGAAGCGTGGCAAATTACTCACCTGATTGGCGAACATCCCCCCTAGAAATGAACCACCTGCCCAAGATAGCCAGCTAAACAGACTTAAGCCCAGCATCCATGACTCTGACCATTCCTGTCGGCGTTGGGAGAGTTTAATCATGCCACTGGCAAATACCTCATCGGTAAGTCCCCATGCCCAGGCAGCGGTCTTTTTCAGGTTTAACTGATGGTTAATCAGGTTGTATAAGGCTGGTCCATAGAGCAGATGCCGAATATCTAAAGCGATAACAGTCAGTGCTGTCATCCAGATTGATGTACCACTGCCGAGCAGGGCAACTACAAGAAACTGACTGGCACCAGCATACATGGAGCAGGATAAAAATAGAGCTTCCCAGGCAGTAAACCCAAACTGGGTAGCAGAAACGCCAAAGGCAAACGAGACAGGTAAATAGGTCAGCATGATGGCCTGGCTATCTCTGGCACCTTGCCAAAAACCGGCCTGAGTCAAAACGGAACTTTCATGTTCAGACACAATACACCCTGGAATTTTTAAAGAGTTGAACAATAGGTCAAAACGCAGATTGAGTATTCTACCCGAATTCACTAGCATATGAGGAAAATGTTTGTTTAGGCGACTTAAAATGCGGGCTCATTTAAACCGTTCATTTCTTCTTCTCCCTGTTTTAATCAGCGTGCTGGGCTTACAGGCATGCAGCAACTCATCAAACGAACCAGAGCGAAAAGTCGAGATTAAACCTGCTCCAAAACTGACCAATGATGCCACCAGTTACGCCCAGCAGGCATGGAAACTCATGAATGAGATTGATGCACTGGTTTATCAGAAGCAGACAGAGCGTCTGGAACAGGAAGTTCGTAAACCAATCCGTCAGCTTACCACTGACTGGCGAATTAATGTCAAGATGACAGACTCAGTAACTGAAGGAAAATATGCCCTTTGCCGTAAGGCATTGAGTAGTCTAGATATCTGGACGCGAGAAATTCTTGAAAATGGTTCAGAAGCTGGTCAGAAACAGGCTGATTATGAACGTGATAAGGCACAGTGTAAGGGCGCAATTGATCATCCTGAACTGGGTAATACCGACCCAAAAAAGAAAGGCGTTTAAGTAATTTAAAAAAAATAGCTCAACATATGAGCTATTTTTTATTAAATGATTAGCCTAAACATTAAATTAAAAAGGTGAAGGAATAAATTGCATAATCAGGGCAATACTCACAAGAGATAAGAGGGTACTAAGCATGACAGACGCAACTGACTGCTCAGCAATGCCATTTAATTGCCCATAGATTCCAAATGCTGTCGCCATAGGAAGAGCTGAAAGGATTAAAGCTGCATAAGCCATCTTCGCTGTGCTTCCCGGCATTATATAAATTATACTGGTCACTACAATTGGCATAATCAATAACTTGATAGTGCATACAATCAGTACATCTTTGCTAAGGTCTTTTATGGTCAATGTTGCAAGACTGGCACCAATCACAAAAATCGCAAGTGGAGACGCAGTAAAAGCTAGTGATTTTAATGGAAGCTCTAGCGAGACAGGCCACTGAACGGTATAAACTGAGCAGATCAAGCCCAATATAATTGAAAGAATAATGGGATTTTTAGCAAGATTCTGCAAAGTTGAAAGAATAATAGTGGATAGAGTCTTATCCTGTTGATCTGAAGATTCTATCAAAATCAGCATCAGACTCAGTAAAATAATATTTTCAATCACCAGTGTCATTGCCAGATAGGGGACGGCGGCCTGGGCAATTAGTAAGGTGAGTACTGCTGTACCGATAAAGCCGGTATTTGACATGGATGAACCCAGCCCAATCACAGCAGCCTGATGGCGAGGTAACTTAAAGAATCGGCGATAAAGTGTATATGCACTGAAGAATAAAATCAGTGAACCTAGCAGGTAGCCTAGAAAATAAGGCATCTGCCAGATTTCATCAAAGGAACGGGTAGAGAGGGCGTACAGTAAAAATGCGGGTAGCGAAACTTTAATAATAAACTGGATGATTGCCTGTACATGCGTAGTATTTAGCATGTTTAAGCGCAAGCTTAAATAACCCACACTTAAAATAATAAAGATGGGAAAGATGACTGAAATAATTTGTTCCATGACCTGATCGTTTGCTCCCTGCAAACTTGATTATTCCACTATTTCATTGAGTTTTAAATGTAGTTGGAACGTTTAATTAAAAAGAATACTGGATGAAGATAAAAAGAATATGTTAGCTGTATATTAAAATTATGAACAAAAGGCTTTAGTTAGCAGGGCCTAATAAAAATGCCAGTCATATTAATGAACTGGCATTTTTATTACTTTACTGGGTATATTTTTATACGTTAAAACGGAAATGCATAACATCACCATCCTGAACGATATACGTTTTACCTTCTAGACGCCATTTGCCGGCCTCTTTGGCACCAGCTTCACCGTTGTACTGTACAAAGTCATTGTATGCAACAACTTCAGCACGAATAAAACCTTTTTCAAAGTCGGTATGAATGACACCTGCCGCTTGTGGTGCAGTTGCACCAACTTTAACCGTCCATGCACGAACTTCTTGCACCCCTGCCGTGAAATAGGTTTGTAAGCCCAGTAAAGCATAACCGGCACGGATAACTACATTTAAACCCGGTTCTTCCATGCCCATTGCTTCTAGGAACTCAGCGCGATCTTCATCTTCAAGAAGTGAGATTTCAGATTCAATCTGGTTACACAGAGGTACCACAATGGCATTTTCTTCTTCTGCCAATTTGCGAACAGCATCCAGATGCGGATTATTTTCAAAGCCGTCTTCTGCCACATTTGCAATATACATGGTTGGTTTTAACGTCAGTAAACCAAAACCACGTACCAGTTTGCGCTCATCATCAGCTAAATTTGCTGCACGTGCTGGCTTGCCCTCATCCAGTAAAGGCTGAATTTTTTCTAGTACGGCTTTGGTTGCTACCGCTTCTTTATCGCCACCTTTAGCAACTTTGGTTAAGCGCAAAATAGCTTTGGCTACAGTTTCCAGATCAGCCAGTGCCAGTTCAGTATTAATAGTAGCAATATCATCTAATGGATCAATCTTGCCATTTACATGAATAACATTTTCATCTTCAAAACAACGTACGACATGAGCAATTGCATCAGTTTCACGGATATTCGCCAGAAACTGGTTACCTAGACCTTCACCTTTGGATGCACCTGCTACCAGGCCTGCAATGTCAACAAATTCCATCGTGGTGGGAATAATACGTTGCGGGTTTACAATAGCAGCCAGCTTGTCCAGACGTGGATCGGGTACAGGTACAATTCCGGTATTTGGCTCAATAGTACAAAATGGGAAGTTCTCTGCTGCAATGGCAGCCTTGGTTAATGCATTAAAAAGGGTAGACTTACCCACGTTTGGCAGGCCAACAATACCGCAATTAAAACCCATGAAATGACTCACAAAAATTGTTATCTGAAATTGCCGATGATTTTACATGAAAGCCATGACAAAGTCAGTCATGGTATCTCACAATCCCTGAAAGTCTGTATTGTTTTAAAGCTTGCGCTTATCTAGCTGGCTGGCCAAGGCATCTCCAGTTGCCTGAATAAGCATCACCAGGATCACGAGCACCAAAATAACAGCCAGCATAATCGTAATATCAAAACGCTGATAACCATAACGGTAAGCAATATCACCAAGTCCGCCTGCTCCTATAGCACCAGCAATTGCAGAAGAATTGATCATGGTTACCATCGTAACGGTAAAACCTGCCACAATTCCGGGCAAGGCCTCCGGTAAAAGTACATGCCAGATAATCTGTTTACGGTTACAGCCCATCGCTTGTGCGGCTTCAATCAAACCATGATCCACTTCACGTAAACTGACTTCAGCAATACGCGCAAAAAACGGGGTAGCAGCAATAGTTAATGGCACCACAGCAGCCCACACGCCATAACTGGTACCCACAATAAGACGTGTGAGTGGGATCAGAGCTACCATCAAGATTAAAAAAGGGACAGAGCGTGTAATATTAATGACCCATCCCAAGGGCTGATTAATCATCCGTGATGGATAAATACCATGTTCACTGGTATTGACCAGGATAATTGCAATCGGTAAACCAATTAAAAAAGCTGCAAGAGCAGATATGCCTACCATAATTAATGTATCGATAGTGCCGGTCAAAAGCAGGTTAATGAGCTGGTCGTGCATAGCCAAGTACCTCAATGTGGGCAATATATTGTTTTAGCGCTTCTTTCAAATGCTTCAGATTTAACTGTACGTCGGGTATAGCGACAATCAGTGAACCGATCAGATGCTGCTGGATCGTATCAACATGGCCCTGATATAAGTGAACTGGACCATTTAACTGCTCAAGAATGGCTTTTAAATCTGGTGTGTGGTGTATGGCAGACTCATAACAAAGTTTTAAAATAGTATGTGTAGTCTCTGTAGTTACCTTCGAATTCACTGCAAATGGTAAATCCAGTTGTTCTAGAGTTAATAATTCTTGAGTAATTGGCTGTTCAGGTTTTGAAAAAACACTCCATACCTGACCAGACTCGACAATTTCACCTTGATCAATAACAACTACCTGATCACAAATTTCCCGGATAACCTGCATTTCATGGGTAATCAGGACAATTGTGATTCCCATTTGCTGATTGATTCTTTTGAGTAACGATAAAATGACCGAGGTACTTTCCGGGTCTAGAGCTGAGGTTGCTTCATCACATAATAAAATTTCAGGGCAGTGTACCAGAGCACGTGCAATACCGACGCGTTGTTTCTGCCCACCTGAAAGTTGTGAAGGATAGTTTTCTGCTTTACTGCTTAAACCGACCAGTTCCAGTGCCTCATTAACACGCAGTTCAATCTCGGCTTTTTTATGTCCTGATATTTTAAGAGGCAGGGCAACATTTTCCCACACTGTTTTAGCTGACATCAGGTTAAAGTGCTGGAAAATCATTCCGATACGTTGACGCAGCCGAATGAGTTCCGCATGATCCAGACTGGCCAAGTTCTGTTGGTGAATATGAATACTGCCATTACTGGGCTGTTCCAGACCATTTAATGTACGTAGCAAAGAGGATTTTCCGGCACCGCTTTTTCCAATAATGCCGAAAATTTTACCTTCAGGAATATCCAGACTGACATTTTTGAGTGCATGTACAGATTTGCCTTGTACTTGGTAGTATTTGTTGAGGTTTCTGATCTTGATATGGGAAACCGTAAATTCAGTATGAGAACCAAAACTCACCATTATTCTTCTCCTTATTTCCAACCCTGAAACCACATGCCTTGACCAAAGTCCTGATCCAGTATCGTTTTGACCTTTTCTGAGGTTTGAAAGGCTTGTACAAATCTGGCAAGTTTCTGGTCTTTATCTTGATAATCTGTTCGGGTCACGAACAAGATGGCGTATTTCTTGTCTATCGGATCTAAAAATAAAGCATCCTTCGGGTTAGCTGCTTTTGCCATTTTCAGATAATGCGGAAAACCAAAAATAAGATCTGCTTCATCTATGGCATGGGCTGTTTGTGGACCTTCTACCTCAATAAACTGTAACTGTTTAGGATTGCGTATAATGTCCTGAAGTGTAGTTAATTCATTCTGAATATCTTTAACTTCAATCAGGCCGGCCCGGGCAAGCAGAATTAAAGCACGCGCCGAGTTGACCGGATCATTGGGTATGACTACGCGAGCATGAACAGGAAGTTGCTCTAGTGATTGATACTTTTTTGAATATAAGCCCACATGGCTTCCAGTACCTGGTGCAAATGCATGCAGGTTAAACCGGGTTTCACGAATTGCATTTTTCAGATAAACACTTTGCTGAAAAAAATTGGCATCAATATCACCGTTCTGAACAGCTACATTGGGTGCATGCCAGTCTGAAAACTCAACCAGCTTGACCTGAATACCTTGTGCTTTCATATCATCTGCCACACTTTGTAGCAGATCGGCATAGGGTGGGCTGATGCCGATTGTTAAAGTGTCTTTCTGCAGAGTATTACTGTTAAAACGGTAAGCAGCCAAACCGAGTATAACTAAGAGGGTTGTCAGGCCAATTAGCCAGAACTTATAAGAATCTGATTTTAATAAGGTCATCATCTGTTCCTTACTTCCAGCCAGGGAACCAGAGTTTTTTCCCAAAATCCTCATCTAAAGCGGCTTGCACTCTTGGGGAGTTCTGGTAAATAGTCACGAATTTTTTCAATTGATCGTCTTTATCTTTGTAATCATCACGGACTACAAATAAGATGGCATAGCGTTTGTTGGTATTTTTGTCGAATAACAGTGCACTTTCCGGATCAGCAGTTTTTGCCAGACGTAAATAATGAGGATAGCCAAAAGCCAAATCAACATCATCAATTGCACGTGCGGTCTGTGGTCCTTCAACTTCGATAAACTGCAGATTTTTAGGGTTTGCAGCAATATCCTGTAAACTGGACAGATGATTGTTTACATCTTTTAAGCTAATGAGTTTGGCTTGCTGCAAGAGCAGGAGAGCACGACCCTGATTTACCGGATCATTTGGTATAGCAACTCTGGCATTTTGTGGTAACTCATCAAAGCTTTTATACTTTTTTGAATACAGGCCTACATGAGATGCTGCTCCAGCTGCAAAAGCTTTGAGCTTAAAACCGGTTTCTTTTATGGCATTATCCAAAAATGGCTGATGCTGAAAAAAATTGGCATCAATATCTCCGTGATTTAGCGTAATATTGGGCGTGTTCCAGTCAGAGAATTCAACAAGCTTAATATGAAGTCCTTCTTTTCTGGCTTCTTCTGCTGCAACTTGTAACGGTTTTGCAAACGATGGGCTAATCCCGATGACCAGTTCATCTGAACCTGTTTTTTTCTGTAACGTCCAGCCAGTAAGACCTAAGATAACTATGGTCAATACTGCCCCTAAAATAGTGAATTTCGTTTTTGCTGTTTGTGCCATCATGCACCTCTAAAAATTTTTAAAATGTTTTATGCAAGCTGTTTTTGAATAGGACGGATTTCGGCGGGAGAGGCCGGGGTTAGACATCGGAACTGTTGCACCGGATGTTGTGCAGAAAGCAGGTTACCTTGCTGAAATAACTTATGTCGCAATGTACCTTCGCTATAAGCTGTTTTGTAGCGACCGCGCTGTTGCAGCTCCGGAATAACCCACCGGATAAAGTCCTGATGGGATTCCGGGGCAACCGTACGGGTCAGGTTAAAACCATCAATTCCTGTTTCATCAATTAAATGAATTAATTGTTCCGCTACAGTTGCTCCACTACCCATAATGAGGGGGTAACGTCCTCCCAGCACATGTTGGTCTTTCAGATCTGCCACTGTAATTTTCTGTTCTTTAAATTTATTGTTGACTGAAGCAATACTGTTAGTTTGCTGATAGGGAATGGTTTCTTGCTCTGTAAACTGGGACAGATCAATGCCGACAGAACTGGAATAGTGGGCAAGACCTGCTTCAGGACTGGCATAGTGGCAATACTCTGCCAGTTTTTCCTGTGCAAGCGCATCAGTTTCAGCGCTAACCACAGTAATGCCAATAAAAATTTTAATAGCTTCTGCTTCACGACCCTGTGCAGTGGCAAGTGACCGAATTTTCTCGACCTGCTGTTTAATTTTTTCCGGTTTATCGCCTCCAATAAATATGGCCTCAGCATGTTGAGTTGCAAAGGTAAGACCACGTGGCGAAGCACCTGCCTGAAAAAGGACCGGGGTGCGCTGGGGAGAAGGTGAAACCTGAAATACTCCTTCACTCTGGTAAAATTGGCCCTGATGCCGGATTGAATGCACTTTCGCCGGTTCAGTAAATATTCGGTTCTGCCGATCCTTTACAACTGCATCATTTTCCCAAGAGCCTTCCCAGAATTTATAGCAAAGCTCTAGAAACTCCTCAGCCTGTGCATAACGTAAATCATGTTGCTTCAAGCCTTTCTGTCCGATTAATCTTTCAGCACTATCTAAATAACCTGTCACAATATTCCAGGCAATCCGGCCATGGGTTAAATGGTCTAGACTGGCAAAACGCCGTGCAAACTGATACGGCGTTTCATAGCTCAGATTTACTGTAATACCGAAGCCCAGATTCTGGGTAACTGCGGCCATTGCTGAAACCAGAGTAGAGGGGTCATGGCTGGGAAGCTGGATTGATTCTTTTAAGGTCAGCTCAATACCGTTTTGATAGACGTCATATACACCAGTAATATCTGCAAGAAATAACCCGTCAAATAATCCTTGCTCTAAAGTTTTCGCCAAATCTGTCCAGTAGTTCAGTTCATTAAAACGATGTGATTGATCTCGTGGATGTGTCCATAACCCATGGTTAATATGTCCTGCTGAATTCATGTCAAAAGCATTAAGTAAAATCTGTTTAGGTAATTGCTTTGCCATTACAATGTCCCCCTGCGTGGAGGTAGAACTCCATTCAATACATATTGTCCAATAAAGTAATATTTCCAGCGCGCTGCATCATGTAAAGTATGGACACGTGCATTACGCCAGAAACGGTCTAGTCCGTTTTTTAACTGGCTACCCCGGCTACCTGCCAGTTCAATCAGTTTGCTGGATGCTTTTAATGCAGTTTCTGTACTATGTGCACGAACCTTAGCTACCTCAATTGAAGCCTGTGCTATATTTTCCACAGTAGGTAATGGACGGGCTACCTCAAGAGCCTGAGCAGCCTGTTTGAGGAGAACCTCACTGGCACGTACATCAGCAGCCACACGGCCGAGTTCTAGCAGAGTCAAGGGGTCTTGAGTAGCACGATCTAGTCCTGAGTCAATCCAGGGGCGCGCCTGTTTTACCTGCTGCAATGTTTCTTCAAAAGCAGCGCGGGCAATTCCTACTTCAATTGCAGCATGCATAATCTGGGCAAATGGCCCGACTAAGGTGGGCTGAGTGAATGCTGTATCAAAGGCAATCAGATCCTCTTGCTCAACAGCGACGTGATTAAATTTTACCGTACCACTTCCTGTTATACGCTGCCCAAAGCCACTCCAGTCATCCACGATTTCAAGGCCTTGGCTATTACGCTTTACAAAAGCTAAAAATTCCCGACCTTCTGCATCTGTAACTAGCGTAGGAATACGGTGTGCGAAAAGGCTTCCGGTACAATAAAATTTTTCCCCCTGAATTACGTAGTTATTTCCCATAGCAATCAATTGTGTATGCTTATGAGCGGCAGATCTGGTTTTGAATTCTGCCAGTGCATTACCGAAACGGGCTCCTTTTAAAACTTCTGTGTAAAACTTCTGTTTCTGCTGTTCTGTACCTGTATTACGCAGGACTTCCAGTGCATAGAAATGATTTTGAGGAATCTGTCCAATTGAACCGTCCACTCCACTAAACAGGGCAATGACTCTAGCTACGGTCAGACTTGAAACTTCTGCACCCCCATATTGCTTGGGAACGGTAATCGCCCATAAGCCTGACTGGCTGTAGGCTTCTATCTCTTCAAAAGGCAAAATACGGTTTTGGTCCCGTTGAACTGCCTCGGCTTTAAACTTTTGACTTAAATCCTGTGCAATAGCCAAAGCTTCTTCATCACTTTGGATAATATGTGTCTGATTTTCTAAAACTTCTTTAAGATGAAAATTTTGATATGAGGTCATAAGATATTTCCTTAAATCCAGGCATGACGAGCAGGAAAAGCCTGGTTGAGGTAATAGTTACCAATGGCATGTAACTTCCAGCGTACTGGGTCATGCAAGGTATGAACTCTGGCATTCCGCCAGTACTGGTCCAGATGATGCTGGGATAGACAGGAACGACTGCCGCCAAGTTCGAGCAATTTTTCTGAGATCTGTAGGGCAGCGTCATTGGCATAAACTTTGGCTTCTGCAACCCTTATAGAAGCTTGTGCTGCCTGCTCCGCTGTAACTGTCTTATGCTGGTCAAGTTCATCGAGATATTCAGCTGCTTCATCCAGTAGCAAAATAGATGCATCAAGCAAGATATTTAATTTACCAACTTCCTGTAGTGTGTAATGTTCGGAGCTGGCTTTTTCTACTTGTGCGTCAATAATAGGGCGTGCTTTATGAACAGCAGTTAAAGTTTCTGCAAATGCAGCCTCTGCAATACCAACATCTATAGCCACCTGGAGTAGCTGCGAATAAGCACCGCGATAATTAGGTTTTTCATAAAGTTTTCTTTCATCAAAAATGAGATCAGGATTTACTCTGACCTGGTTCAGACGGACTGTGCCGCTAGCTGTGGTGCGCTGCCCGAAACCGTACCAGTCATTGATGACTTCTACACCTTTTTCCTGTGCGTCAATAATTACCAATACGACATGGCCTTCAGGATGAACTGCTTTAATAGCAAGCCAGTGTGCAAAACTGCTGCCAGTCGAGTAGAACTTTTCACCATTAAGAATATATTGGCCATCTTTAACGCTAAGCGTGGTCTCTAGTGTTTTACTGTCTTTGGTGTGGCGCTCTGGGCCACCATTAGCCAGACGCTTGCCATGCAGAATTTCAGAGAAAATAAAATTTTTTTGTTGCTCGTTTCCCATCATATTAATCATGTTGAGCAGGGCAATCTGGTTTTGCGGGATTTGACCGACATTGGCATCGGCTTTAGATAAAATTCTGAACACCTGAGCAAGTGTTTTGTTTGAAACGAATGCGCCTCCAAAAGCTTTAGGAATACGGATGCCACCTAATCCTTTGAAACTAAACTGTTCAATTTCTTCTATTGGCAAGATCCGGCATTGATCCCGTTCATTTCTTGTATTCAAGGCAAAATCAGCTACCTGATAAGCTGCATTCAGGGCCTGCTGATCATTTTCTATAATATAAGCGGGAGTTTGAGTAATATGAGTCATCTTTATACCTTCCTAAGATGACTCAGAACTTAAAGGAATTATCTGGCAAACTTAAACCAGGTATTATGCGAAACTTATCATTAAAAGCTTATAAGAAAAAAACTGCTGAAATTTATAAAAAATCAGATAAAGCAGATTTATATAAATCAGTAAGTTAATTAAAATTATATAGTTTTTAGCTGGTTGAAATTTATCTTATATATGTAATTGGCATAATTATGGTAAAAAAAACTATAAAAACAGATGGGATAAGGCTATAAGAAAAGAAGTAAATCTGAACAGGTGGTCAGAATTTTTAGAACCATCAGTTTTAAAGTAGAATGATATTCAGGTCTTAATTTAAAAGTCAGTTAAAATACAAAAATAATCCGGAGTTTTTATGCGTACTTTATACCAGTTTCCTTTATCTCATTTTTGTGAGAAAGCTCGCTGGTTACTCGACCATAAAGAGTTAGATTATGTTGCGCATAATTTGATTCCAGGCTTTCACCGGGCCTTTACCCAATTGAAAACCGGACAGAACAGCTTGCCTGTTTTGAAAGATGACAGCTACTGGATTGCTGACTCTACAGAAATTGCCCTATATCTGGATGAGACCTATCCTGAACACAGTTTACTGCGACGTGACCCGGAGCTGCGAGAGCAGGCATTGCAGATCAATAATGTTGCTTCTGAGCTCGGAGAGCATGTCCGTCGCTGGGGGCTGGCCCAAGCACTATCACAGGGCGATGAGCCTTTAGAAATCATGCTCGGTGAACAGGGGTATATGCGTCAGTTTGAGAAATTTTCAAAACCTTTAATCAAAACGCTTGTAACCAAGGGATACCAGCTCGAATCTGAAAAAGTAACTGAATCTAAAGCCAGAATGACTGAGCTGATAGAACAGCTAAATAGCGCATTGATCAAAAATGGAGGACGTTACTTTGTTGGTGACCGCTTAGGTCTTGCCGATATCGCAGTATGTTCCATGCTGGCGCCTTTGCTTGAGCTTGGCGGAACACCTTGGGAAAATGAGCATGAAGAGAACAGAACGGAAGACTTCATGAATTATCAGTCTTATTTACTTGATTTACCTTTAGGTCAATATATTCAGCGTATTTATGAGACAGAACGTAATGCCCGAGTAGACTGGCGTGGAATGTAGCTGGGTATATAAGTAATATAAGCCTTGTTATCGCAAGGCTTTCCAATTTTTTAGGGATAAAAAATATTGTAAAAACACAAAATAATGAGAATATAAAAACTTAAAAGCCATTAATTTGGTAAAGTTTTTAAAGAATAGACTTTAAAGTGAGAAATTTTTTCTAAAAATATTGAAATTAAATGATTAAAGGGAAATAATTCGACTCAGCCGCTGTTAAATTAATAGTCAGGGTGTGATAGGGATCGAAAAGAGGGTCAGCTTATTGGGAGATGGGCACTGACTAAACTCACAAGGTCTTAATTCGACTTCAGTTATATAAACCACAAGTTTATAAAACAGGCTATAGGTTATCCACGTATAGCTACTAGAAGGAAACAGTATCATGTTTTCCCTTGACCCTAAAAATTTATTTGATCATAAAAATAAATCTGACCATAAGTACCACAGCATGATTCAATATACGGTATGACTGGAGCTCAGAATGGGACTGGACCGTTTCGACAAGCAAATTCTTGAAATATTGACACACGAAGACCTGAATTTAAATGAACTCTCTGAGCGAATTAATCTTTCTGTAAGCTCGGTGCACCGCCGTATCAAACAGCTTATTGAAAATCAGGTGATGACTAATCTCAAGCGTGATATCAATTTTCAAAAACTAGGTTTTAAGTTGCATGTCTTGCTACAAGTATCCCTGAGTAAACATGACAGTGATACCTTTGAAAAATTTCTGCAAGAAGTCGAAGAGCTTCCTGAAGTTATTAATGCATTTTTGGTTACCGGCCAGTCTGCCGATTTTATTCTTGAAGTTGTTGCTACCGATATGGAAAATTATAGCGATTTTCTGCTTAAACGGATGGGGAAAATCGAGCATGTTGTAGCGTTGCATTCAAGCTTTGTAATTAAAGAATATAAAGTGTTTAATTGTTATAACTTGCTAAATAAAGTTCCAGAGCAAGTATAAAGCTTAAAAATAAAAAAGCGCCAGTTCTGGCGCTTTTTAATAATATTTAATCAGGCATCAAGCTGAGCCAGTACTTCATCTGAAAACTCAACGTTGGTATAAACATTTTGTACATCATCTAAGTCTTCTAGCATATCAATCATTTTCATGATTTGTTTAGCTTGATCAATATCGGTAATTTCTGCTTTGGTAGAAGGACTCATTACAACCTCAGCATTGTCTGACTTCAAGCCGGCCGCACTAAGTGCATCCTGAACGTCACCGAAGCTCTCTGGTGTGGTAATAACTAAAATCTCATCTTCAGAAATTTCAATATCTTCCGCACCAGCTTCTAGAGCAACCTCCAAGATTTTTTCTTCAAGTGACAGATCATCAAAAGAGATTTCACCACGTTTGGTAAACAAGTAAGCCACAGAACCTGAAGTTCCAAGATTACCATTAGTTTTACTAAAACAATGACGAACATCAGGAACAGTGCGGTTTAGGTTATCTGTCATGGTTTCTACCAGTACAGCTACACCACCTGTGCCATAACCCTCATAAGTGATTTCTTTTAAATCATCATTATCTTCACCACCAGCACCACGTTGAATGGCCCGGTTAATTGTATCACGCGTCATATTTACTGAAAGCGCTTTTTCGACTACAGCACGAAGACGTGGGTTACTGGCCGCGTCCGGGCCGCCGAGTTTAGCAGCCGTTACAATTTCTCGAATGTATTTGGTAAATACTTTACCGCGACTTGCATCTTGTTTTGCTTTGCGATGCTTAATATTGGCCCACTTGGAATGACCCGCCATGCGAATTATGCTCCAGTTTTATAAACTAAAATTTCGGGTTGAAATGTTAGCATAGCCACTGATTTGTTGAAAACAGGCCACTGCCAGCTTTTAAGCGAAGTTTCCGAAAAATCTTTAGAAGCTGATGCTCTAACGAGAAGATTTAGATAAAACAAATTAATTAAACTGCAGCTTCAACTTTAAGCTCTTAGTCTTGCGAGCACATTCATAGAAAATAGCTGAGCTTTAGGCTCATTAAAACAACCAAAATTTAGAGGCTAAACTCATAAAAAATTATATTAATTAAATTAAAATTATAAAATTACTTGTAATTTGTTTAGAAAAAATTATAAATTAACAGGCTGTATACGACTTTAGTCTAACAGGTGGGCCTAAACTGTTTAGTACTGTAAGGGGAAGCGATTATGTTTTTAACGCTTATCGGCGTTGGTTTGGCTATTTTTATTCTGATCTGTGTCTGGAGTGCGATTGAAATCTACCTGGAAGCTCATCATCGCAAATAATTAACCTTGTTTTAAACAAAGCACTTTGGGAAATGCTCTGTTACAGCGGTTATCTTCCTGTTTTATCTTTATATAAAGATCAAGAGCCTAACAGTTCTTTGTAGCCAGCCATTTTTCCTTAATATAGAGATCTACCCGATATTGCTCATCATAATCATCAGCAATACAATTTGCCTGACTTTGTGTAGCTAAGTTTTCAACCTTTTTGACAAGGACAGTTGGTGTTGAAGATAATTTATCAATCTGACAAACCCACCATTGTTTTCCAATTCTTCGAACCTGAAAAAACTCACTGTTTTGCTTACGCTTAGCCATAATCATGACACCCTTTTTTCAACTGAGGAGTATTTAGATCTATTATTTTATAGGTGTATAGCTCTAGATAGTTAAGTTTTATGAGCAAAAATCGCTTAAATTTAGAACAATTAAGTGTTTATTTTATAAGATGTGATTACTGTAATACTAAGCTAGATCAAAAATTATATTAAAAATATATAATTATTTTTAATATAATATTTCAATAGGTTGTGTGTAATATTATAATAAAACTGATAGCGCAATACATTTAAGTAAGCTATTAAAAAATTATATTTAACTTTGTATTAAAGGATAACAAGGATTTTAATATATTATAAGGTTCTTTGTTTATTGATAAAATTTAACTCACCTATAATTTTATTAATTCCTGTAGAACAACGATGGAATATATAATGAAAAAACAATATTTATTGTCTGCAATTATCTGTGTAAATACAGGGTTGATCATTGGATGCCAAACAGTTTTACCTTATATCGATACTGCTAAACCGACCACTACTCTAAAGACTTCTTCTGGAACACTGTCTGTAAATACAATTGTGCAAATGGTTTACCCTAAAATACTCAATGAGCCTCTGGCGCATGTGACACCCGTACTCAATGATTATTTTAAATCTTACCCTTATCAACAGCTTGAACCAAATATATTGGGTTTTTTTCATCCTAGTATTGAATATAAAAATCCACAAGGTGAAACTCGTTACCTGGTTATTATTGAAAAAGTAAAAATCAATAATGGATACATTCAGGACTGCCGAGCCTGCTCAAGTACAGTAGATTTATTTATATTTAAAAAACAGGACAACCATTTCCAGTTAGTCAATTCAGCTTTAAATCAGAAAGATATCCCTACAGCCGGTGGGCATTTGTATGTTAGTTTTAAACATGACTTACAGAAAAATTTAAGACCGTTTGGCAAGAACATGATAGGAAGTTATACGCTTGCAACTTTTACAGGTGCAGGGGGGCAAGAAATTTCGACTTGGTATGCGGTCTTGTTGCCTGATGTCGGGAGAGTTCAAGTTCTTGAAATAGGCTCGGCGGGTAACGATACATCAAGTTACTATGCAGATCGTCCTGAGTTTGCATCCATTGTTACATCAACATTAAGAGTGGTTAATAACCAGAACACTTATTATCCTGTTGAAGTGACTTATATTGACCAAGATCAGCCAAAGAAGTCTTACAAAAGTCTATTTATGTATGATCAAGCCAAGCACATCTATGTGGAATATGAAAAAAAATAATCAAAAGACCTTTTAGTTAAATAATAAATCAAATATTGAGTGATAACTTAAAAACAGACTGTATTTTAAAATAAACCAATTTAATGATTTTAAATGATTAGAATAATCTTGGTTTTTAAGAATAACAGGCTAATGAGATTCAAAATTAAAATATGAGTTGGTTTATAAATAAATTTTGCTTTAATTGGTCATATAAAAACTTTAAAAGATTTACTACTAAAAGTATTAATTTATTAAAAAATAAATTAGTGGAATTTATAAAGTTATATAAGTCAACATTAATAAAAAAACCTCATAATTCACGAATTATGAGGTTTAATATATGGTGGGCCCACCGTGACTTGAACACGGGACCAACGGATTATGAGTCCGCTGCTCTAACCAACTGAGCTATAGGCCCTATAAATGCTTATATCTAAAGCATTTTTGCGATAGCAATACTAGCTAAATTCTCAAGTAAACACAAGCATTTCTCAAAAAAAACTGGAGAGATGCTGTTTTATTCATCAAATTTAGGAGATTAAAATGACGAAGCAAATAAATGCGGTGATAAGAAAAGTATTAGCTTGCCATAAAAAATTTCTTTAAGAAGTTAAGCTTAGTAAGTAATTTTAAACTGTTTAATAATTAAGTATTTAGATTTTGGTTTTTTCAAAAACAAAATGAAAACAATTGCTTATTTATTTATAGTGAATTAAAAAATAATATTGGCTTTTTGTTTAATTCATGTTAATAAATAAATTGAAAGTACACAACAAACTTTCGATACCGTTTCAGGAAGAAACCATAACTATAGTAACAAGGAGCAAAACTATGTTTCAGTTGTTAAGAAAACTCTTCTGTATGCATGCCTATGAATATGAGCAGTTCTCAGAATTTAATGAGGTAAAAGAGTGTCGTAAATGCGGAGATCATAGGAACTAGATGTATATTTATTGGTTTAAGATACCCATGAACCTGGTATGTTTCAATCAAATCTAATTCGATTTTTATTATAAAACCTGAAGAATTTTATAAAGGCTGCTGTTTTCGGACAGCAGTCTTTTTTTATAATTATCTTGAATTCATTTAAAAATTTTAAAACTTGAAAGGCGATAGGAAATAGCATGACTAAGGATTTTAAAGCTACAACTTATATTGTAGATGATAATCTTGCTGATACGTTTTGTTGGCTATGTCAGCATCAGGACAGTTTCGACAGTTTTTCTTATGATGTGCAGACTGGCGAGTTAATAGTGAATCATGCTGCAGGTAGTGATGTGATTCGTAAAGGTAATTATCTTAATGCAAGTTATGGCGTTTTACTGACGTCTTCCTAGAAAGCAGAGATATAAAAAAGCCCCGGTTTGGGGCTTTTTAAATTTATATATCTATTTAAGCTGACATGGCATCTATACTGAGTTCAGCAACTGTTGGCTTGGCTTTCTCGGCACTTAACCCCAGTTTATTAAAGAGAATGCGGTCTTTGCCTTCACCTGCATTTGGTGTCGTTAAAAGTTTTTCTCCAGAGAACAAGGAGTTGGCACCCGCCATAAAGGCCAAAGCCTGATCTGAATCAGAAAGTGATTCACGCCCGGCAGAAAGACGGATATAACTTTGTGGCATGATGATGCGGGCAACCGCAATAGTTCTGATCCATTCGGTGACATCCAGTTTTTCAACATCAGCAAGAGGCGTACCTTCAATCGGTACCAGCATATTGATTGGTACGGATTCAGGATGAACTGGAAGAGTGGCCAGTTCATGTAGTAAGCCAATACGGTCCTGCTTGCTTTCGCCTAACCCGACAATACCTCCGCTACATACCTTCATTCCTGCCTGGCGTACATGGTCAAGGGTATCTAAACGGTCATCGAAAGTACGGGTACTGATGATATGAGAATAGTATTCACGGGATGTATCTAGGTTATGATTATAATAATCCAGTCCTGCATCTTTTAAACGTTCTGCCTGAGACTGATTCAGCATACCTAAAGTCATACATGTTTCAAGGCCAAGAGCCTTAACTTCACGAACCATTTCCAGTACATAAGGCATATCACGTTCATTCGGATTACGCCATGCAGCACCCATACAAAAACGAGAAGAACCAGACTCTAAAGCTTCTTTGGCTTCACGAATTACTTTTTCTACAGCAATACGTTTTTCTGCCTCAAGATTGGAATTATAATGCGCTGACTGTGAGCAATATTTACAGTCTTCCGGACACTTACCGGTTTTGATCGAAAGAAGCGTGCTGACTTGTATAGTATTCGGCTGAAAATTCTCGCGATGAATTCGCTGGGCTTCAAAAATCAGATCCAAAAAAGGCTGCTGATACAAAGCCTCAATTTCTTCTCGAGACCAATCATTACGTACCGGACGGGTGCTGCTCATATGTCTGTCCCTAGTCATTTATATAGTTCATTACTGTGCATATTAAGCAAAACCGATGCCAGCTTCATTAGCAAAATATGACGGAATATAAAAAAACAAAGCCCAGCGCATGGACTTTGTTCATTTAAATGTTTTTACCATATTAATTTTAATTATTCACGGTGATTTCCATGAATATTTTGATTTTGCAGATCCGCCCGATGCTGTTTATTCAGCGCGCGGTCGTCTTCTTCATGATGTGTATTTTGTGGCGGTTGTGGGGTGCCTTGCTGTTGCTGGTTTTGGGGCTGCTGATGTTGATTCTGGTCTTTATTTTGCTGATGCATGATAAATTCCTCTTCACAAAAATCATTTGGTATCTTTTTTATGCCATAAACGAGAGTATGAAAATGTAGGGCTTATGTGGGAAACTGTGAGGAGACGTAAAAATTGAAAGCTTATGATTTGCTGATCTGTTGTTCAATTGCCCAGTCAATGTGATGGTTTACAATTTCATCATGTTTTGTTCTGGCCTGTTCAAGCTGCGCTATAATTTCAGTTGTATAAGGCGCATTTCCAAGGCCAATTGCAATATTACGCTTAAAGCTCTGGTAGCCGGTCCGTCTTAAGGGGCTACCTTCAGTGTTTTTAAGAAAAGTTTCTTCATCCCACTGCCATAGCTCCAGCAGGCTGATATTATCTAAACCATTACGTGGATTAAAATCTTCTATGGTGGCTTTTTTTGCAAAACTATTCCAAGGGCAGATTAGCTGGCAGTCATCGCAACCAAAAACCCGATTACCAATACCATGGCGTAATTCCTGAGGAATAATACCTTTATACTCAATAGTTAAATAAGCAATACATTTACGTGCATCCAGCATGTACGGCTCAACAATAGCTTGAGTCGGGCAGATATCAATACAGGCCGAGCAGGAACCACAATGCGCAGTTGCCGGTTCATCAAAAGGCAGATCTAGCGAAGTAAAAAGTTCCCCAAGTACAAAGAAAGAGCCGGATTTTTTATGAATTAATAGGGTATGTTTACCTGTCCAGCCCATCCCGGCACTTTCTGCCAGCGATTTCTCAAAAATAGGCGCCGAGTCTGCAAAAGGACGTGATTCAAAGTTTCCGACCTTGTCGCGAATACGGCTGGCTAACGTTTTAAGTCGTCCACGCATGATTTTATGATAATCACGGCCACGAGCATAGCGGGCAATAATGGCCGAGTTGGGTTCATAGGGTACGTAGCGCGGTTTGGGTGTTTCTACCAGATAGTTCATGCGAACACAGATAATACTTTTAGTTCCGGGTACCAGCAGGGTGGGATCAGCACGTTTTTCTAAATTTTCCTTTAAGTAATCCATATCGGCATGATAGCCTCGATCCAGATACTCCTGAAAACGGACCATTTCTGCTTGGGCATCAGGCTTGGCGACCACGCAGTCGGCAAAGCCCAGATCAAGTGCCTGAGACTTGATCCATTGCTTGAGTGCCTCGGCATCCAGCTGTGCCAGATCAATTTTTCGGGAAGGTAAAGATTCGGACATAAACCGGATAGGAAGGAAAAAAATAATGCTGAAACAAGTGTATCATAGCCAGGCAATTCAAGCATGGGAACGACGCTGGTTTAGCCAGAAAAACTCTTCTTTTGGACTGATGCAGCAAGCAGCCTGGCAAATGACCCAGTATATTATTCAGTGCCTTCAGTATAAAAAGCTTGCTCCGCGTATTGCAGTCTGGTGCGGACAGGGTAACAATGCCGGAGATGGCTATCTGGTAGCAGCTTATCTGGCGAGCGCAGGCTATGATGTTGAAATTTTTGCGGCTGTGCCAGGAGAGTCGGCAGATTTACATTCGGCAATCCAATATGCACAGAGGCAGCATATAAAAATTCATAACAGTTTCGATGTTCCAGAATATTTTAACTCTCATATTGATGCTTTATTTGGAATTGGGCTAAATCGTATTCTGGATGAGGAGTGGCAAAAGATTATCTATAGTCTTAACCAGAAAACAGGTCTGAAAATTTCAATTGATATGCCTAGTGGTTTACAGGCAAATACAGGGAAACCCTTGCCTTGTGCCGTCAAGGCGGATCATACCTGTACACTATTGGCTTTAAAAGCCGGCTTATATACCGGGCAGGGCAAAGAGTTTTCTGGTCAGGTTCAACTTTTATCTCTTATCCCTGTAGATGATGAACTGGAACCAATAGCAAGCCTGTGTCCAAAGCAGATTCAACTGCCAAAACGTCAAGCCTCAGGGCATAAGGGCAGTTATGGCCATGTGCTGGTGGTGGGTGGACATGCCGATATGGGAGGAGCTGTGATTATGGCAGCCGAAGCTGCTTTTGCTGCGGGTGCCGGAAAGGTTACTGTGGTCTGTGACAGTAAACATCATAGTCCCATTCTGGCCCGTTCTCCCAATATCATGCTTAAAGATATTCATGACTTCAGTAAAGACTCTATTTGTGAAATATTGAATCAAGTCGATGCAGTTTGCTTCGGTATGGGATTAGGACGTGATAACTGGGCAGATCAGCAGTTTCAGCAATGGTTTCCTGAACTAAAACAGGCTAAACAGCTAGAAGTGGTACTTGATGCTGATGCGCTCTGGTTTTTAGCCGCAGCTAATGCCAGACTAGATACTCACTTTTATGCGACGCCCCACCCGGGTGAGGCAGCAAAATTGCTGGGTGTAAAAGTCAGTGAGGTTGAAGCGGACCGGATAGCGGCTATTCATCAATTGAAGCAGAAATATCAGGGCCAATGGGTACTTAAAGGTGCAGGCAGTCTCATATTAAGCCAGCAATTGTGGATCTGTACTGAAGGTAATGCGGGTATGGGAACAGGCGGCATGGGAGATGTTTTATCCGGTATGATAGCCGCATTAAAAGCACAGTTCCATGACAATATTCATTTACATGAGATTATCAGCCTGCATGCTCAAGCAGGCGATATGCTGGCACAAAGTGGTGAACGTGGTTTACAGGCCCAGCATATGCCTCAGGCAATTTATCAGGTGGTAAACCGCTAGAGCAGACTGCCTAGACCGCTATATAAGCCATATATTGCAATGGTAAACAGTAAAATACCACATATCAGTAAAATTCTCTGATATGCAAAAGAACGGCTAACTCGCTTAAATAGCAAATAGGCCAGGCTCAAGGTCATAAAATCCAGAATTATCCAGACCAGAGTTAATAGAAATAGACTCTGGTTTATTTCTGGCATTACCTGAATAAACTGTGGAAAAAATGCACTAAAGAACAGAATATCCTTAGGATTCGAAATACCTACCAGAAAACCCTTAGTAAATCCGCCGAATTTGGGATTTAATATCTGGATTTCAGCCTGATGTTTCTGTTTGCTGTCTTGGATTAGTTGCCAGCCTAAATATAAAATATAAAGACTGCCTAGACATTTCAAAATATCCAGAAAAGAAGCATTTAGTGAAAGAAAACCTTTCAGAATAAGTGCTGAAATAAAAATCAGTACTAGTGAGGCTGCATTAGTTCCTAAAATAGTTTTAAAAGCTTTTTGATAGCCGGCCTGTAGGCCTGTACCAACCACCAATAATAGTACCGGGCCGGGGATAATAATCATCAGGACGACACTACTGATGTATAAGAGTAACTCTAAATGGTTCATGTCTTATCCAGTAGAAATCATTTTAACGGCGTCGACTACTATTACGGCTCCGGCCACGAGCCATACCCCCTAGCACATTTAATACAGCAAGTTTGCTCATGCTGCCAGAAGCATGTGCATGACAAATGGCGGCAGCCAAGGCATCCGCAGCATCCGCTTGTGGGCGAATTGAGAGGTTTAATAGTTTCATTACCATCATTTGTACCTGTTCCTTGTCCGCAGCACCATAACCGACAACAGACTGTTTGATCTGTCTAGCCGTATATTCTGCAACTTGTAAGTCAAGATTAACCAAAGCTGCAATAGCGGCACCTCGTGCTTGACCGAGTTTCAGAGCAGAGTCCGGATTTTGTGCCATGAATACTTGTTCGACGGCTGCTTCTGTTGGACCATGAAATTTCACAATCTGCTCAATGCCTGCAAAGATACGTTTCAAACGTTCAGGCATATCCTGGCTTTCTGTACGAATAGTACCGGCATCAATAAAGCGTAATTTATTTCCTTCTTTTTCAATGATTCCATAACCTGTTAAACGTGAACCGGGATCAATACCGATAATTAATGACATACTGGGACTTTAAAAATGGAATAATGCCCTTATTGTTACATAAGCGTATTAAAAAAGCTTGAAGGTGATGCATTACCTGAAGGCTACACACTTTATTTTGTTGAGATTAGATTAATTTTCATGAAATTATTTCTTACTGTTTTTGCTGTCTTGGTCTTGGAAATACTTGTCTGGATCAGTGTGGGTGACCTCGTTGGCAGTATGTGGTATGTATTTTTCTGGTTTATTGCTTCCTTTTTTATCGGTATGAATCTTATCCGGAAATACTCTGCCGGTGTAATGCCACAGATGCAACAAATGCAGATGGGGCAAATGAGTGCAGATCCATCATTGACTAATAATCTTCCAAAAATTATGGCCGGGTTTTTACTGCTTGTTCCGGGCCTCATTACGGATGTGCTCGCAGTGCTGATTTTGATTCCAGCTGTACAGAGAGTTTTCCGTGATGCACTCATGAAAATTATGGCTAAACGTCAACAGGCCATGCTTGAAAAAATGATGGGTGGAATGATGGGTGGTAATATGCAGAATATGGGCGGTAGCGGACAGAATCCATTTGCTGACATGATGCGACAGATGCAGGATATGCAGAGCCAACAGGGTGGAAAAGGAGGGCGTGACTCTACCATTATTGATGGCGAGGCACGTGAAGTAACACCTGATGCTAAGAAAATAGAATTAAAAGACGTTAAACGAAAATGATTTATCGATAAATTTATAAACCGGATCTAATGATCCGGTTTTTTAATGAAAGTATTTTAACCTTCATCCTCTATCTCACTTATTGCATCATTTTCTGGTTTTTCATCTTTATATTCAGGTTGATCGTCTGCTAATGGCGCAACGCAGTTATAAGTACGAGGGCGTAGTGCGGTCTGTAAATTCTCAGAATTTTTATACTTTTGGCTCCGGTTTGCCCGTTCACGAAAGCCACCTTTGCTGATTAGCTGGACCATATCTGGGGTCTCCTTTGGCAAAATGGCAGTTTAACAAAATATCATGCCAACATTAAAATAGTGTAGTTCTCATCAAGATTAAAATTACTGAATATTTTTATCATACGTTATTGCTACTATCATACTGTCGATTTAAATGCTTTTGCCTGGAATTTATGCATTGTAATTGCAATTTCTTTACCATAAGATAATAGTTGTAATACCTATTGTACTCAGCAGTTGTGTAAAACTCACAATAACAAAAACGATAAAATAGGAGGATACCTATGTTGTACCAATATCATTGTGCATGTTGCAATAAAGTGGTCTCATCAACAGAAAAAGAATGCCCTGCTTGCGGCTCTCACTCCATTCGGAGCCCTTTCGGGTTCTGGATGTTTTGTATCACTGCATGCCTGGCAGTAGTCATGACGATTACAGTAGTTCAGGTATATTTTCAGGATCATCAGGATGTGCCTGTACAAACAACCTTGCTAGATGTACTCAACCATGACCGGACACCAGCTCATACTTGGCCTAAGCCTCAGTAGGGTTATCATAAATTTTAGAGGCGGGGAGTTTTGCGCTAAAGGATGGGCAATTAAACAAAATTCTTACAGCCTGCATGGGTCATAAACTATAAAAAAAGCCAATTGATTTCAAATCAATTGGCTTTTTGACTGATAACTCAGTAAATTTTAAAGCCCAGCAGAGGCTTTAAGTGCTTCTACTTTGTCTGTTTTTTCCCAGGTAAATGCAGTATCTGAGCCTTCACGACCAAAATGACCATAAGCAGCTGTCTGCTTGTACATTGGTTGAATCAGGTTCAGCATACGGGTAATGCCATAAGGACGAAGGTCAAAGTGCTCACGTACGAGCTGAATGATCAGCTCTTCTGAAACCTTGGCAGTATTAAATGTATTGATTGAAATAGAAGTTGGCTCTGCAACACCAATAGCATAAGACACCTGAATTTCGCACTTTTCAGCAAGACCTGCAGCCACAATATTTTTAGCTACATAACGTCCTGCATAAGCAGCAGAGCGGTCAACCTTTGAAGGATCTTTACCGGAGAAAGCACCACCGCCATGACGGGCCATACCGCCATAAGTATCAACAATAATTTTACGGCCTGTTAAACCACAGTCACCTACTGGACCACCAATCACGAACATACCGGTCGGATTAATGTGGAATTTGGTTGCTACATGGAACATTTCTGCAGGAATCACCGGTTTGATAATTTCTTCAAGTACTGCTTCTTTTAGCTGTGCCTGAGTAATTTCCGGATCATGCTGGGTTGAAAGAACTACCGCGTCCAAACGCACCGGACGACCATTTTCATAGGCAAACGTGACCTGGCTTTTTGCATCTGGACGTAACCATGGCAGAGCACCAGAACGACGTAATTCTGCCTGTCGTTCCATCAGACGGTGAGCATAGGAAATAGGTGCTGGCATCAGCACGTCAGTTTCACGACTGGCATAACCAAACATTAAACCTTGGTCACCTGCTCCCTGATCTTCAGGTTTCTGGCGATCAACCCCCTGAGCAATTTCAGGAGACTGCTTGCCAATCATATTGATGACAGCACAGGTTGAACCATCAAAACCTAAATCAGAATGATGATAACCAATTCCATTAACGGTCTGGCGAACGATCGCTTCAACGTCAACATTGGCAGTTGTTGTGATTTCGCCGGCAAGTACAACTGCACCCGTTTTTACTAACGTTTCACAAGCAACCCGCGCATATGGGTCTTCTTTTAAGATTGCATCCAAAATGGCATCACTGATCTGGTCAGCCATTTTATCCGGATGGCCTTCGCTTACAGATTCCGAAGTAAAAACAGCGTACTCGCGCATGAAAGTCCTATCGCAGTTATTTCAAAAGACGGAATATGTTACATCGACTTAGACGTTTGGACTAGCTGTAAATGATGAAAATCTCTTGTTTCAAGCTGAAATAGCTGCAACTTCCACCAGCTGTTCCAAGAAAACAGCAAATATTCATCATTATATAATTTAGTGATGAATATTGCATTTTTCTTCATAAGCAAGAATGTTTGTACTTTATATTCTGTTTATAGCTGACTTTTAGTGCCTTATACGTATGATAAAAGGGCATTTGCAGAATACTTAACAAGAAATGCCGTCTTCACCCTTTACCCTCAACCGTTTTTTTAAGACAATATGCACTATCGCATAATTCTCTATTCATTTTCTTTTTCTGACGAATTTATTGGAATCTGACCTATGACAACCCCCCTTAATGAACGCCGTATTGCAAATGCAATTCGTGTACTCGCCATGGATGCAGTGCAAAAAGCAAATTCTGGACATCCAGGCGCGCCAATGGGGATGGCAGATATCGCTGAAGTGGTTTGGCGTGATTTCTTGAGCCACAACCCGGCCAACCCGCAGTGGGCCAACCGTGACCGCTTTGTCCTTTCAAACGGTCATGGCTCAATGCTGCAATATGCTCTTCTGCATTTGACAGGTTATGACCTTTCAATCGAAGATCTAAAAAACTTCCGTCAGTTGCATTCAAAAACTCCGGGCCATCCAGAGTTAGGCTATACACCAGGTGTTGAAACAACTACTGGACCTCTAGGTCAGGGTATTGCAAATGCAGTAGGCTTCGCACTTGCTGAAAAAACGCTGGCTGCACAGTTCAATAAAGATGATATTAAGGTAGTTGACCATTATACCTACTGTTTCCTGGGTGATGGCTGTCTGATGGAAGGCATTTCGCATGAAGTCTGTTCACTGGCTGGAACTTTAGGTCTGGGTAAACTGATTGCCTATTACGATGACAACGGCATATCAATTGATGGTGAAGTTGAAGGCTGGTTCAGTGATGATACACAAAAACGCTTTGAAGCATATGGCTGGCAGGTTTTACGTGTAGACGGTCATGATACCGAAGCTATTCGTCAGGCAACGATTGAAGCTAAAGCTGAAACTCAGAAACCAACTTTAGTTATCTGTAAAACGATTATCGGATTGGGTTCGCCGAATAAACAGGGTAAAGAAGACTGTCATGGCGCTCCGTTGGGACTGGATGAAATCACACTCTCCCGTACGACTATGGCATGGACCGATACAGACTTCATTATTGCTGAAGATGTCTATAAAGCTTGGGATGCTAAAGCAAAAGGTCAACAGGCTGAAGCTGAATGGAATGAGGTTTTTGCCCAGTACCAAGCAAAATATCCAACCGAAGCTGCTGAATTATTACGCCGTTTAAATGGTGACTTGCCTGAAGAATTTGTTGCCAAAGCAGATGCCTTTATTGCGGAAGTTAACAGCAAAGAGGAAACCATCGCTTCACGTAAAGCGAGCCAGAACACACTTCAGGCATTTGGTCCGTTGTTACCAGAACTGTTAGGTGGCTCTGCTGACCTTGCCGGGTCAAATCTGACCTTATGGAAAGGCTGTGAAGGTATACAGACTAATCCGGCCGGTAATTATGTGTACTATGGTGTACGTGAATTCGGTATGACTGCAATTGCCAATGGTGTAGCACTGCATGGCGGGTTTATTCCTTACGTGGCGACTTTCCTCATGTTCATGGAATATGCGCGTAACGCCGTACGTATGTCTGCACTCATGAAGCAACGTGTCATTCATGTTTATACGCATGACTCAATCGGTCTGGGGGAAGATGGTCCGACGCATCAGCCAATCGAACAAATTGCTTCGTTACGTTCTACGCCAAACCTGAATACTTGGCGTCCAGCAGACACTGTTGAAGCTGCAGTTTCCTGGAAATCTGCTCTGCTACGTAAAGATGGTCCATCTGCCTTGATTTTCTCCCGTCAAAATCTGCCATTCCAGCAACGTACTGAAGAGCAGATTCAGAATGTAGCCAAAGGTGGTTATGTTCTGGCAAAAGAAAAAGGCGAGCTAAAAGCAATTATTATTGCTACAGGCTCAGAGGTATCCCTGGCAATGGAAGCATATGCACAGCTTGAAGGTGTACGTGTAGTGTCTATGCCATGTGCCGAAGAATTCATGAAACAGGAAGCGGTATACCGTGAATCTGTACTGCCTGCCCATATTCGTGCCCGTGTTGCAGTAGAAGCAGCACATGTGGATTACTGGTGGAAGTTTGTCGGTCTGGACGGTAAAGTAATTGGTATGACCACCTATGGTGAGTCCGCACCTGCTAAAGACCTGTTTAAATACTTTGGTATTACTACGGAAGCTGTTGTAGCTGCGGTAAATGAACTGACTGCCTGATTCTTTATATAAGATAAAAAAGCGCTCTAAATCAGGGCGCTTTTTTATTCTGGTTTTAAAAGTATGACTGAATAAATCCAGTATAACTTACGCATTACTACTTTATTTGGACTGTTTTCTATTTTAAAAATAAATTAAGTAGTTCAGATTATTTTAAAATATGACAGAGCAGCCATCACAAGAAAAAAAGATTCCGCGACGAACAGCCCGGGTAAAATCAGATAGCTTTGATTATTCGCTCGACTTTAAAAAGATTAACTTTCGTCAGCATCCTGAGCTTTATGAAATTGGCCGTGGAGAGCAGGGCGTTTTACTGGTTGAACCCTATAAATCCGAGATTTTGCCTTACTGGCGCTTTGCTGATATTGAAAAGGCTGAGCAGAGTAGTCAAAAAATTTATCAACTATTTCTGGACTATTTAAAGCAGCAAGATTTTGTTGGCGCAGATATGGCCCGAAAATTTTTACAGATGGGTTATACCCGTGCCCGGCGCTATGCAAATCATAAAGGGGGGAAAAAATATCAGGGGCCTGTACCTAGTGACAAAAAAGGTCTTAGTGGCGCTCATGGCCGGCAGGCATTAGCACGCGATACTGAGGATCCAGTTAAAGCTGCGGCAGCACGTATTTTTAAAGAGAAATGGGATATGGCAAAACAGCATGAATTATATTTGAAGCTGAGACAAAAATTTATAGAAGACTATAAAAATTAATAGAACAGACTGGTTCGAGATGGGTGAAAGAAAAAAATCTGGTGAACTATACTCAACTATCTTATTAGAATTGTAAAAACAAAAAATAGACGAATTTTACTAACTCTTTGTTACTGTAAAGATTAAATTAAGTGAACAGAAGAGTTATTTAAATTCTTCTTCATAATGATGATTTTTATACGTTCTATATATGAGACGGTACGTTTTAAGCATAAGACTGTAATTTATTTTTCAATCTCTACAATAATGTTTATTCTTCTAGTGAGTTATAAAAAATGAAATCTTTAAAAGTTTTTGGTTTAGGTCTGGCAGTTGCAGTTACAACTACTCTAAGCATGGCTAAACCGGTGGATTATAAAATTGATCCAACACATACTGCGACAGTGTTTTCTTGGGACCATTTTGGTTTTTCTACACCGTATGCCAATTTTTCTGATATTCAGGGTACAATTAAGGTAGATAACGCAAAACCTGCCAACTCATCTGTAGATGTGACTATTCCTGTTTCCAGCCTGAATACGAATGTAAAGGCTTTAGATGAACACTTGGCTAAAGCTGAATGGTTTGATGCTGCAAAATATCCAACTATTACCTTTAAAAGTACTAAAGTCGAACCTAAAAAAGACAAGAAGCATTTCAAAATTACCGGTAACCTGACGGTAAAAGGAATTACTAAACCAGTTGTACTAGATGCTGTGTTAAATAAGCAGGGCGAGCATCCAATGACCAAAGCTCAATCGATTGGTTTTAATGCTACGACTTCATTTAAGCGTTCTGATTTCGGAATTGCAAGCTATGTCCCGAATGTTGGTGATAAAATCACTGTACAAATTACGACTGAAGCTTCTGTAGCTCAGACAACACCTAAAAAATAATAGATGTTTTCTAGGCTGAAAAAGCGCCCAGTCGGGCGCTTTTTTATATTTTAAATTATAAAAATATAAATAATCTGAAAGTATAGGCTGCCAAAAGAACTTATTTATTCACTGTCTGTTCAAGTCCATTCAGGAAATTTTGAAGAACAAGTGCACACTGCTGTTCAAGCTCATCTGCATATTGCTCATGGTCAGCACGCAATTGGTTAATAGAGAGTTTCGCCTGCTTTAGCTCACAGGTATGTCCCACCAGCCAAGGCTCAAAAGAATCTCCGGCAACTTCCAGATGAAACTGTAGCGCCAGAATATTTTTGCCGAGGGAAAAAGCCTGATCTTTATATAAAGTAGAACTGGCAAGTAAAGTAGCACCAGCCGGTAAATCAAATGTATCGCCGTGCCAATGCAGAACAGGCGTATTTGCTAAAGGTGCTAATGGATTATCCTCTGTCTCATTTAAGAGCAGTGTACTCCAACCTATTTCTTTTTGCGGGCCTGCATAGACTTTAGCGTTCAAGGCATAGGCAATCAATTGTGCTCCTAAACATATACCGATAGTAGGCAGGTCGGATGCAAGCCGCTGCTTTAAAAGATCAATCTCGATCTGTAAAAACGGATATTCTTCAGTTTCATATACACCAATTGGGCCGCCAAGAATAATGGTTAGACCTGCATGTAAGAATGCCGGTTCAAGCACATCTACGCCAGCTTCAAAGTAACGTACACGATACCCCAGTTGATAAAAAAGATCTTCCAGTGATCCTAGATCTTCAAAGGCAACATGTTGAACAACGTAAATAGTTTTAGGAAATACAGATTGCTTTGACATTGTTTAAATTCGTATGCTCGGTTGGTAATATTCTAAGGCGAATTAGTGCTCAAGCAGAGCACTATTTTTATTGAATAATTGAAGAGGTCAAAAAAGTTATTTTACAGACTGATTTTTTATTTCAGTATTTAGAGTATGTTCATCTTTCAGATGGACACCTGAAAGTTGAAGCCGGGCTGATTTTTGCATAAGCGCTATTAAACGTTGAGCAGCTACATGCAGGGAGAGCCCTGCAGGGCGGATATTGGAAATACAGTTTCGGGCAGAATCCTGACAGCCAGTTTTAGCTTGCCAGGTATAATAAACGCCCATACTGTCGGGGGAACTTAAACCTGGACGTTCACCAATAAGCATAATCAACATTCTGGCCTGAAGCGTTTGTGCAATTTCGTCCCCTAGAGCAACCCGACTGCCTGTAGCCAGAATGACCGGTGCAAGCGACCAGCCTTGCTGTTGCACTTCCTGCTGCATTAACTGTATAAAAGGTATGGCATTTTCTTCAATTGCCAAAGCGGACAAACCATCGCCTGCGACAATAACTACATCGAATGTTTGAGCTGACTTTGTTACATATTCTCTGACTAATGTCCGCGATTCATCAGACAGTACCCGGCCAAGATCAGGATGTTTTAAGTAAAGCTCTTTATTGCTGGCTTGGCTTTGCACATGTATGTGTTCTAACTCTAACTGCTCAAGCTGTTGCTGAAGTTTGGGAATATTAAGCTGACACAACACGGCATCTTTAGCTTGTGCATGTGCTAGCTGGAATTTTAGAAGCTCATTTGTGGGGATACTACAACCTGCGCGTCCCAAGGCAATGCGGGCATCTGTAAAACGTTTGAGCTGTGCCCAGTCATTTTCATGCAAGGCAGCAGAATAGTGGGTGTCCGGATAAAGTTTCATCATTTCTCCTTATGATTTTAGAAGTCTGGAGAACTGTTCGGGCATTTGCTTTGCCCATTCAATCTGTTGGTGCTGCTGACGGAGAATTCCTTGCTGCTCCAGCCAGTGAGCGAACTCTGGTGCTGGCTGTAATCCTAAAAGCTGGCGAGCGTATAAAGCGTCATGAAAAGATGTAGTCTGGTAGTTCAGCATAACATCATCTGAACCCGGTATTCCCATAATAAAATTGATTCCTGCTGTGGCCAGTAAGGTCAGCAGGGTGTCCATATCATCCTGATCAGCATCAGCATGATTGGTATAACAAATATCACACCCCATAGGTAAACCCATGAGCTTGCCACAGAAATGGTCTTCCAGACCGGCACGGATAATCTGTTTGCCATTGTACAGATATTCTGGACCAATAAAGCCAACTACAGTATTTACTAAAAAAGGATTGAACTTGCGTGCAACCGCATAGGCCCGTGTTTCAATGGTCTGCTGGTCAACCCCGTGATGAGCATTACTGGACAAGGCACTTCCTTGACCAGTTTCAAAATACATGACATTTTGCCCTATTGTCCCACGCTTAAGGCTTAAGGCGGCTTCATAGCCTTCCTGTAACATGGCCAGTGAGATTCCGAAGCCTCGATTTGCAAGTTCAGTACCGGCAATCGACTGAAACATCAGATCAACCGGAACATTCTGGTTGGCCAGATGAATGCCTGAACTGACATGGGTCAATACACAGGACTGGGTTGGAATCTGATAATCTTGAATGATATGGTCCAATAGTTTTAAAAGCTCAGAAAGATTCTGTAAATTGTCAGTCGCAGGATTAATTCCAATGACTGCATCACCATTGCCGTACATGAGTCCATCCAAGATACTAGCTGAAATACCGAGCAGGTCATCTGTAGGATGGTTTGGTTGTAAACGGGTAGAAAGACGGCCCTTTAAGCCTACGGTATTACGAAAGCGGGTAATAATTTCACATTTGCTGGCTACTAGTATTAAATCCTGATTCCTCATGATTTTACTAACCGCTGCCACCATTTCTGGTATTAAACCCGGGCTTAGTGCCTGCAGTTTTTCAGTAGTTGCCTCTGCACTGAGCAGCCAGTTTCTAAAGTCACCTACGGTAAAATGTGCAATCGGGTAAAAAGACTGTGCATCATGTTCATCAATAATTAGCCGAGTTACTTCATCAGTTTCATAATTGACCAACACTTCATTTAAAAAATTTTTTAATGGAACTTCAGCGAGAGCCATTTGTGCAGCGACTCGCTCGGTTGCATTTTGCGCAGCGATTCCAGCCAGTTCGTCTCCCGAACGTAGCGGTGAAGCTTTAGCCATCAGAGTCTTTAGATCTGGAAAAATATAGTTCTGTTGAGCGATTGTGGTCTGATAACGCATAAGAATCTATCCCTTTTTAAAGTTCCTGTTCTGCCTTTCTGATATTTTCAAACTCTTCTTCAGGTGTTCCCTGTACCAGCCGATGGCGGCTATAAACCAGAAAATAGACAATAAAAGCTATATAAATTCCTGCTGCTATAAACCAGACTTTTGGATCAACCAGAAAACCTGCAATGACTGCAATTAAGGCCAGTATCAAAGCAATACCTGATGTCACTATTCCACCTGGAGTCTTATAAGGCCGATCCATATCTGGACGAGATAGACGCAGTTTGATGTGTGAAAGCATCATCAGAACATAAGAAATAGTCGCACCAAAAACAGCCATAAGAATCAGCAAATCACCTTCACCAGTAAGGGACAGGGCAAAGCCAATAATTCCAGGAATGATAATTGCCAGATAGGGAGCTTTATTTTTATTGGTTAAAGAGAGAGATGTTGGCAGATAACCGGCACGGGACAACGCAAAAATCTGACGAGAATAGGCATAAATGATAGAGAAAAAACTCGCAATCAGACCTGCCAGTCCAACAAAGTTGACAAAACCTGCAAGCCGGGTATGTTCACCATATACGGCAACCAGGGCATCCACCAAGGGAGCTCCAGAGTCTTTTAACTGGTTTGCTCCAGCTGCGCCAGCACCTAAAAACAAAATAAGCAGGGCAAATGCTGCCAGTATCAGCATTGAACCAATCAGACCACGGGGTAAGGAGCGGGTTGGGTCTTTGGCTTCTTCAGCAGCTAACGGTACACCTTCGACTGCCAGAAAGAACCAGATGGCATAAGGTACGGCAGCCCATATTCCTAAATAACCCATCGGTAAGAAAGCACTGGCACCGGCTTTGTCAGATACTGCAATATTAAACAGGTTTGCACTGTTAAAGTGCGGGATCATGGCTATAATAAAGACTAGCAATGCCACAGCAGCAATTGCGGTAATAAAAAAAATAATTTTTAATGCCTCACCAGCACCTTTAAGGTGTATGCCCATAAAGACCAGATAACACACCAGATAAATGATCCAGCCACCCACACCAAACAATGATTCACAATATGCACCAATGAAACAGGCGATGGCTGCAGGTGCAATAGAGTATTCAATCAGAATAGCAGTACCGGTCAGATATCCGCCAAAAGGTCCGAATGCGGTACGGGCAAAACTGTAGCCTCCTCCGGCGGTAGGCAACATGGTGGCCATTTCTGACATAGAGAGACACATGCACAGATACATGACTGCCACTACTACTGTCGCAATAAACATACCGCCCCAGCCACCTTGTGCGAGGCCAAAATTCCATCCGGCGAAATCTCCTGAAATCACATAGGCAACACCTAAGCCGACCAGCAGCAGCCAGCCGACTGCACCTTGTTTAAGTTGCCGTTTGGCAAAATATTCTTCTTGGGTGGGCAGGGTAGAAGAAGCAGTTGCATCGACAATCTTTGGATTGTTCATAATGTACTCCATTTTTTATTATGTTTGATCTGGTCATAAAAGCAATTTTAGTACCAAGATCTAAAGCAGGCTTCCAAGCCTGATATACCATTCTGTTTGAGTAGCAGTTTTATTATTTTGCTAGATTTATAAATTAGTAAAAGTTCAATATGGGAAAAGATTTACGGCTACCTGAGGTAGCCGTAAATAAAATAAATCAATTTGGAATTCCTAGAAGAAGCCAGCTGGTTTGGTTGAGTAGCTTACCAGCAAGTTCTTGGTTTGCTGGTAATGATCAAGCATCATTTTATGATTTTCACGGCCAATTCCTGATTTCTTGTATCCGCCGAAGGCAGCATGAGCAGGGTAGATGTGATAGCAGTTAGTCCAGACACGACCTGCTTCAATCGCACGGCCAGCACGGTAGGAAGTATGGGCTGAACGTGACCAGACACCTGCACCTAGACCATAGATTGTGTCGTTGGCAATTTTAATGGCTTCATCAAAGTCTTTAAAAGTAGTTACCGACAGCACAGGACCAAAAATTTCTTCCTGGAAAATTTTCATGCTGTTATCACCCTTGAAGATCGTTGGTTCAATATAGAAGCCTTGACCCACCTCATTACGCTGTCCACCACCTACCAGTACCTGAGCACCTTCTTCGCGTCCGGTAGCAATACATCCTAAAATTTTATCCTGCTGCTCTTGAGAGGCCTGCGCACCAATCATGGTGTCAGTATCTAGCGGGTGGCCTGTCTTAATGCGTTTAACACGTTCTACGGCCATTTCCAAGAACTGGTCAGCAATTGACTCCTGAATCAGGGCACGTGACGGACAAGTACAGATTTCGCCCTGATTCAGCGCGAACATGGTGAAGCCTTCTAAAGCTTTTTCCAGATAGTCATCTTGCTGATCCATAACGTCAGCAAAGAACAGGTTTGGTGACTTACCGCCAAGCTCCAGCGTAACCGGAATAATATTTTCGGTTGCATATTGCATAATCATCTGGCCCACTTGGGTTGAGCCAGTGAAAGCAATTTTTGCAATACGCGGATTGGTTGCAAGCGGGCGTCCTACTTCAACACCATAACCATTTACAATGTTTAGAATACCTGCCGGCAACAGGTCCTGGATCAGTTCAGCCAGGACCAGAATACTGACTGGTGTCTGTTCAGCCGGTTTTAGTACGATACAGTTACCGGCTGCTAGCGCAGGTGCAATCTTCCATGCTGCCATCAGGATGGGAAAGTTCCATGGAATAATCTGGCCGACTACACCAAGCGGCTCATGAAAATGATAGGCAATAGTATCTTCATCAATTTCAGAAATTCCGCCTTCCTGAGCACGGATACAGCTGGCGAAATAACGGAAATGATCAATTGCCAGTGGAATGTCGGCTGCTAGGGTTTCACGGATAGGCTTGCCATTATCCCAGGTTTCTGCTACAGCGAGTTGTTCAAGGTTGGCTTCTAGGCGATCTGCAATTTTGAGAAGCAGGTTTGAGCGTGTTGTTGGTGACGAGCGATTCCATTGCTCTTTGGCCTTATGCGCGGCATCGAGTGCAAGTTCAATATCTTCAACAGAAGAGCGGGCAACTTTAGTAAAGACTTTGCCATCGACTGGCGAGATATTTTCGAAGTATTCTCCTTTTACCGGAGCTACCCATTCTCCCCCAATGAAGTTGTCATATTGAGCTTTGAACTGAACTTTTGAACCAGGTTGATTAGGATCGGCATAACGCATGTTTATCTTCCTTTGCTTATAATTTAATTTGTGTAGCTGCGAATTTTTATACCGCTTTGGTATAAGGCTACTTTCGCATACTATTTATTTAGCATATAAAAAATAAGGTTGGAGAAAGGTTGGAAAAAGTGACAATTTGCAAGGAATGTACAAATGTTTACAAAACAAGACCTGCAGCAACAACGTAGTACCATTGAAAAGCTTAGGCACAGTAGCAGTCTATCGCCTGGAAATGCCCAGAAGCTCAGTCAGAGTATACTTAGTTCCTGGCAGCGTTCGGCTACAGCCGAGATACCTAAAGGCCGGGTAGCTGCGCCCTTGCAAGATTTAAAATATATTCCAGGCTCTGCTAATCCCTTAAAGTTTGCGCTGGAACATTGTGCTGAAGATTTACGTCATGTAGCTGAACAGTCTGCCATGGTGATTGCGGTAGGGGACATCGGAAGTACAATTATCTGGTCAGCATCGAGTGGACAAATGCGTAATGCAGCAGAAAAAGTGCATTTCGTTGAAGGCGGGCAATGGCGTGAAGAACTTGTAGGAACCAACGCGCTGGCTTTAAGTTTAAAAACCCAGCAGTCTTCCTGTGTGTTCTCTAATGAGCACTATATGGAGTCTATTCATGACTGGGTCTGTTATGCAGCACCTGTGATTGATCCGTATTCCAGACAGGTTCTGGGAGTGATTGATTTATCAACAACCTGGGATCATCATAACAGTCTGGGGCTGCTGGCCGCAGAACGCTGCGCATCGATTATTCAAACTGCTTTGATTGAACATCAGAAACAGCGCTTGTATATTCGTGCCTTTGCTGTACCAAAAGTTATTTTTAATGGTAAAGGGCTGGTTCTTACACCACGGCAAATCGAGATTTTAGCCATTTTGGCTTTATGTCCTCAAGGCTTAAATCTGGATAATTTGCATCAGGCACTCTATGGTGAGCGCAAGATCAGCATGGGAACCTTAAAAGCAGAAATGTCACAATTACGTGATGTACTGGGGGGAATGCTGGGTTCGCGTCCTTATCGCTTGCTGGCGCAGGTTGAAGCAGATTTTTTGCAGGCTGAACAGGCACTCGACGCTGGTTATGTTGAAACAGCGATTCAGGCCTGTCGTGGAATTTTCCTAGCAAAGACCGAAAGCCCATTTTTATGTGCCTGGCGTGACTGTCTTGAATCACGTTTAAGTGAAGCAATTTTCCAGTCGAATCAGAGCGATGTACTGCTTAAGCATATTGCCCACGTCCCGGAAGCAATTGACGCCATTGAACGGCTGGCCGATCTCTTGCCTGCCGGCCATCCTGCCCATCAGTTAGTATTGAAATACCGGGAAATACAGCAATAAACTGTTAAAGTTCCTGTTCGTCTAACCAGTCAAACAATTGTCTGTAGACCTGCATACGTACAGGTTTTTGTGATAGCACCAGATCATGTAAGCCATTTTTTATAGTTTGAATGGTTACCTTACCCTGAATCTTTTGTGCATATTTTTTGATATCTCTGACATTCAGAATTACATCACTATTGAGTGCAGTCTTGTTCCAGCGTCTCGGATTCTTAGTCTGGTGAGAATGCATAACCAGTACAGGCACCCTGATTGTTATGCCCTGATGAATTTCTTTTTGTGCTTCAAAAATAGCGCGGATAAAACTTAATTCAACCTTTGGATAAGCCTGAGGTTTCCAGTTCAGATCAAAAACCCATTCACCATACCACTTTTGATGCAGACTCGGGACATACCAACGGTTTAAGCCACTTGGAAAGCGTAATTTAGGCAAATATTTAGCCACCTGACTCAGCGCCGGCAAACCAAATTTTTTCTCAATAGCTGACAGGTTAAAATCATAAAATGGACTGTTTAGCCACAGAGCCTTAATTAGAGGATGCTCTGGGTAATGAGCTGCATACAAAGTGCTGATCAGCCCGCCAGTTGAGTGACCTGCCAGCAGGACCATATCATGCTGTTCCTGCTGAATCTGTAGCAGTGCCTGAGTGATCTCAGCATCATATTCCTCTAGCTCTTTAACACGGTAGAGTTCCTGATGAGGCAAATATGATCGGCCATAGTTATGCAGATCAACAGCGTAAAAGTCAAAGCCATGCTGGTTAAATTGCTCTGCCATTTCAGTTTGGAAAAAATAGTCCAGAAAGCCATGAATATAAAGCACAGCCTTGCGGGTAGCTTGAGCGGCCTTTTTACGGACTAACGTCGCAATTACCGGGCCGGAGGTATGAGCTTGTACATGTAGGCGCAGCTGCTGGTAGCCTTCACCTAGCACGTCTGGTTGGTAGTTTATTGCTGTTTTTGGGGAAGTCATAAGAAAGATTATAAGGTGTTGTTATTTTCCTTATGCTTGATGAAATGAGCAATTTTGTCAATTCCTGAAACGACCTCAAAAATGTATAAGCTAAAAAAAGGAATATCAAAGTACTGATATTCCTTAAACGTACAGCAAGTCACTGATTGGAGGATTGACTTACATCGCCGCTTTAAACATTTCTACCACCTGTGCATGTGTTGCCTTACGTGGGTTGGTGAGCATACAGGCATCTTTTTGCGCATTTTCGGCCATAATAGCCAGATCAGCTTCTTTTACGTTCAGCTCATTTAAACCTGATGGAATACCAATTGAGGTAGAAAGTTCTCGAATTGCATCAATTGCAGCGTAAGCTGCTTCAGTCACTGTTAAGCCTTCAGTATTTACACCCATCAGTTCTGCAATTTTCCGGTAACGGTCTGGGCAGGAAATCAGGTTAAATTCGCACACATGTGGTAATAAAATGGCATTACATACGCCGTGCGGCAGGTTATAGAAACCACCTAACTGGTGTGCCATAGCATGTACATAGCCTAAAGATGCATTATTAAACGCCATACCAGCCAGATATTGCGCATAGCTCATGGCATCACGGGCTTCAATATTGTCACCATTGGCGACTGCCGGACGCAACCATTCGCTAATCATACTGATTGCTTTTTCAGCACAGGCATCTGTAATCGGATTTGCTGCAGTCGAGACATAAGCTTCTACGGCATGAGTCAGGGCATCCATACCTGTGGCAGCAGTCAAGCCGGCAGGTTTAGCCATCATTAATTTAGGGTCATCAATCGCAATCAGGGGAGTACAGCGCCAGTCAACTATTGCCATTTTAACGTGGGTATCTGTATTGGTAATGATACAGAAGCGGGTCATTTCAGATGCTGTGCCTGCCGTAGTATTGATTGCAATCAGTGGCGTCATTGGTACGGTACTTTTATCAATACCTTCATAATCACGGATATGACCGCCACCAGCAGTGACAAGCCCAATACCTTTTGCACAGTCATGTGAAGAACCGCCGCCTAGAGATACAATAAAGTCACAGCCATTTTCATTGTATGCTTCGACGCCTTTATGCACATTTATATCAGTCGGATTAGGTTCAGCACCTGGAAAAATGTGGCTTTCTACTCCAGCTTCGGTTAGGTAGCCGGCAATCGTATGCGCTACACCAAATTTGAATAAGCCTTCATCTGTCACGATTAAAGCTTTTTTTGCACCCAGATTTTGTGCTTTGCTACCAATTTCCTTTGCACAGCCTGGACCAAATAAAGATACACAAGGAATATAAAAACCGTTAGTTTGATCTGCAATATTTTTAAAAGCCATGAAGAGATTCCTTCTTCTATCATTGTTGTTTACAGGTGACCCTCACCTTAAGCATAGTATTAAAAAAATTAAGTGTTTTTTGCACCTACCAAATACCTACCATTTTTTGTCCAAGGTAAAAATTTAAAAATCAAATACTTGAATTTGTTGCATGACAGGCAGATTTAATTTTTAGTGAAAAGCCGGTAAGCTATGCACGCTCTTATGAAATGATCCGGGTTATGAAACAAGAAACTGCACTTAAACTGATGAAAGCGGGTGAAAATGTCTTTTTGACAGGTTCGGCAGGTGCAGGAAAAACCTATACGCTCAACCAGTACATTAACTACCTGAAAGCACGAAAAGTCCCGGTAGCAATTACTGCCTCAACCGGTATTGCCGCGACACATATGAATGGCATGACCATTCATACCTGGGCAGGCATCGGTATTAAAGATTTTTTAAGTGATGATGATCTAAAGCGCATGAAAGAGCGCAAATACCTCAAGGAGCATCTTGAAAATGCGCAGGTGCTGATTATTGACGAGATCTCCATGTTGCATGCGAAGCAGCTCAATCTCGTTAATCAGGTATTGAAATACTTCAAAGAATCTGACGCCGCATTTGGGGGTATTCAGGTGATTGCAGCAGGCGATTTTTTTCAGCTCCCCCCGGTTGGCAAAAATGATGAGCGTAATCGTGATAAATTCTGCTTTATGTCTGATGCCTGGGTAGAAGCCAAGTTCCGCGTCTGTTATCTGACCGAGCAGCATCGTCAGGACGACGAAGTCCTGAATCAGGTATTAAATGCAATACGTGCCCAGCGAATTCATCCGCAGCATATTCAGGCTTTAAAAAAGTCCCGACAGCATGATATTGGAGAAACCTTTACCCGTCTCTATACCCACAATATGGATGTAGACAGCTTAAACTACCAGCATCTGAATGCCATCGAAGGCGACGAACACCAGTTTGAAGCTGTATGTGACGGTAATGAAAAGCTGGTAGAGACTTTAAAATCATCAGTGCGCGCTCCCGAAAATCTCACTTTAAAAAAGCATGCCAAAGTGATGTTTGTAAAAAATAATTTTGATCTGGGCTATATTAATGGCAGCTTGGGTGAAGTGATCGGTTTTGAAGAAGATGATGAACATGGCCTGTTACCGAAAGTCAAGCTGACCGATGATACAACACTGCTTGTTGCCCCAGAAACCTGGTCAATTGAAAATGAAGCCGGAAAGGTTATTGCAAGTTTTCAGCAAATTCCTTTACGTCTGGCTTGGGCTATTACGATCCATAAAAGCCAAGGAATGACTTTAGAAGCCGCAGAAATTAATCTGAGCCATACTTTTGAAAAGGGTCAAGGTTATGTGGCATTGTCCCGGCTAAAATCACTGGAAGGCTTGAAACTGGTAGGATTTAATGACCAGGCTTTGGAACTGGACAGTTTAGCTATTAAAGCAGATCGCCGTTTTCAGGAACTTTCTCAAGAAGCCGAGACCCATTTTGCCGATACAGATTTAACAGCGCAGCATAAGGCTTTTATCCGGCATTGTGGTGGTACACTTAATGAAACCGAAATCCAGCGCAATGAGAAAAAAATTGCCAAAGCAGGAAATAAGCCGAATTATGGTTCTGCTACGCTTGATGAAACCAAGGCTTTATTTGAAGATGGTTATGATATTCAGGATATTGCACAGGAACGCGGTTTAACAGCAGCGACGGTGATCAATCATCTGGCACGCTTGCATAAAGAACAGGGACTCGATATTTCAGTTGCCCATCCGGGAGAGGAAGTGGTCGAGCAGGTACGCAAACTTTATAAACGTTTGCAAAAGAGCAAGCGCAGTGAAAACTTTAATGATGATGGTTCGATTAAATTACGTCCTATTGTTGAAGCGACCAGTCCACGTATGGGTTATGATCAGGTCCGTCTGGCCCTGCTTTTTATAGAATGAACCTGAAAAATTCAAAAGTTATTATATATAGAACCAGCAGGAAGCGTTATGCCACATGTTGTTGTTGAATATTCCGCAAATATAGAACAGTTAGACCGTCCCAAACTGCTTAAACGGATTAACCAGGTATTAATTGAAAGTAAACTGTTCCAGCCGAATGATATTAAGGCACGTCTTTATTGCAATGAAGATTTCCTGATTGGTGAAGGAGACAGTTCACAAGCATATATATATGTTGAATTTTCCCTGTTCAATGGCCGTACAAATGAACAGAAACAGCGGGTCCGAGAGGCTTTAATGCATGTGCTTACACAGCAGGACTATTATAAGACAGATAATGACCTGCAGATCCAGCTGTGTGTACAGTTATTAGAGATGGATAAAGAAAATTATCTTAAACAGATAGTAAACTGTTAAAAATATATGAATTAAATTGGCAATATGAAGATATTTAGCCGGAATTTCTATCTAGAAATCAATCAGCTGAAAATCAGCATATTGTAGTAGCATTTCACTATTGAGAGTGTGGATATAATCCATAAAGACCACATTAAAACTACCCACACTGGCAATTTTCTCATATGCCAGTTTGCCGGCAATAGCAAAATGCAAGTGGGCTGCCAGAGCTGCAATAGTGGGTGTAGTAACTGCACTATAAGCTGCAATCAGTGCGCCCAGCGCACAACCTGTGGCTGTAACCTTAGGTTGTAGATAGCTACCACCATTGACCTGTATGACCAGTCCAAGCTCGCGTGACAGAATAAAATCTGCTTCACCAGAAATGGCAATACACTCACTATGCACAAGCAGACATTGTGCCTGTCTGTAAACGGTATGACTGCTTATGGTACTGTCTACGCCTTTAGCCTCAACCTGCTTACCAGCGAGTGCGCTGATCTCAGAGGCATTACCCCGGATGACTGAGGGCTTAAATGCCAAGAGCTGATCAACCATACTACTGCGCCATTTTAAAACTGGTCCATAGCCTACAGGGTCCAGTACCCAAGGTGTACTTTTATGATCAACAGTTTGTGCTGAAATCAGCATGGCCTGCATCTGTTCAGTCGTCGGTGTGCCCAAATTAATACTCAAGGCTGATGTAACATTTGCAAAACTTTCTGCTTCAAAAGGGTTATCAATCATGGCTGGTGAAGCGCCCGCTGCCAGTAGAATATTCGCAGCATAATTGGTAGCGACACTATTAGTAATGCATTGTACCAAGGGTTGCTGTTCCTGTAATCGCGTCCATGCCTGTATAACCTGCTGGAGGAGTGTATTTTTTTGTTCAGTAAAGCTCATTTTTTACCTTGATGTAATCTTTAAATATGATGCGCTGATACCTAGCGGATAAAATAGTGGTCCTGATGTTTGCACTGACGACAGAACAGACTGACATATTCTGCTGTATCGTAATCTACATCAAGTTCATGAGAACCACAGTACATACAGCGTTTAGTTGAGTAAAATTCGAGACGTGGTGCAATTTTTTTCCAAGCCTTCCAGACTGGCTGAATAAAGATCTGATCATCATAACCCAAGAATTTAAACAGCAGGATATAGCTCATCTTGCTAAAGGGGATATTGGATGGGCGTGGTAAAGTACAGGTTTCCCATTTTTCCTGTAAGCCACGTTCCCGATACTGTTGTAGGGTTTTTTTCAGCAAGTTGGTATTAATAAAATTTTCATTGCGGGGTTGTAAGGCTTTATGCTTATGCAGGTATTCCAAGGCATTCTGGATCATATAATAAATCTGGCCCACTGCCAGAGAGTCCATTAAACGGTAGCAAAAGGTTGCAAAACCTTTATTACCCGAAATTTGTATTCCCCATGTACGGCAGTAGTGCTGCATAAAACAGACAATTTCCTGATAAAGTACCAGATATAAGGCTTCTTTCACTTCATCACTACTTTTAAATGGAATTCCCAAACTCAGATTATTTAAAAACCAGTACCGGAGTTGCTGGGTAATGCTGAATAAACTTGGCTCGGAATAACCATCAAGGCGTACATTAATATAATAGCTTTGTGCCTCATCACTAAATTCGCTGCATACCAGTACCTGATCTTTGACCAGCTGTTTAAGCAGACTGCTCTGAAAGAAGTAGTTAGGAGTAATAGGTTGGTATTTGATCAGATCCCAATGAATGTATTCATCATGAGGTACATTTTCTTGAATACGGTCGTCTAGCAAGCTCAATAAAAACAGTTTTTGCAAAAAATTAAGCTGATCTAAGCCAATTTCAGTAGTCTGTTTATTTTTATATTTACGTTGTTCCTGTAGTCGTGTTTCTTTTAGTATTTTTTTGCGTGACTTACCACAGCTTTCACAGTGACAAGTATGCTGCTGCTGTTTAAAAAGCCGGTGTTCACAGAAGCTGCACTCATGAAACTCTACAGGCTGTTCATGCTGCTCTGCTTCTACCCACCACATAGAGGCGCGGCATAACGGGCAAGGTGTACTTTCATCAAGCTGTTTATGCAGAACTGAATATAGGGTACTCATGCCGTGTTTTTTCCAAAAATCGATCGCCTGATGCTCGCACGAATTATATCAAGCCTGTCTGAAAAAGGTGCCGAAACTTGTAGAGATATTCTTTCAGGTCTTTTAATTCAAAGGTTGAAAGATATTTCTATAAATACGATATCAGTTATATATTCATTTACTCAAATACTGGACATTCAGGAATTGAAAAGCTTGAATCATGCCTTACATAAGTTGAATAGAGTATCTATATGTTTAAAGTTCAGCGTATGATAAAAGTATTGATAAAAATGATCTGATCCGATATACGGTCAAAAAAGGAATAGCTATGAATATTGCAGCACAACCTCCTGTTCAGGATACCCAGACGGTCTATCTGAAAGATTATCAAAAGCCTGCTTTTCTGGTTGAAAGTGTTCAGCTAGATATTCAGGTCTATGATGATTATACGCAGGTTGACTCAATTCTTGTGGTGCAACGCCAAACGGCAGGTGACCTGATACTTTTAGGCCGTGATCTGGAATTAAAATCGATTCAAATGAATGACCAACTGCTTTCAGCAGATGACTATCACCAAGATACTGAACAGCTGACTATTTCAAACGCACCAGATACGGTTACATTGCAGATCAGTGTAATTATTCATCCGGAAAGTAATACTCAGCTTGAGGGTCTTTATAAAGCCGGCAACCTCTTTGTAACCCAGAATGAACCAGAAGGTTTTCGCAAGATTACTTATTATCCCGACCGCCCAGATGTTTTATCTGTCTTTACTACACGGGTTGAAGCCGATAAAAAGTATCCGGTTCTACTGGCTAATGGCAACCTGCTTGAAACCGGAGAAGCAGGTGAAGAGCGTCATTACGCGATCTGGGAGGACCCGACCAAGAAACCAAGTTATTTATTTGCCTGCGTAATTGGTGATCTGGCAGTTCTGAAAGACCGTTATGTGACCTCGGAAGGACGAGATGTTGCACTTGAGATTTATGCTATAGAGAAAGATATTCCAAAGTGCCATATTGCGATGGAAGCATTGAAGCATTCTATGCGCTGGGATGAAGAGCATTACGGCCGTGCCTATGATCTCGATAACTATATGATTGTGGCGGTCAGCCAGTTCAATATGGGGGCTATGGAAAATAAAGGTTTGAATATTTTCAATACTTCCTGTGTACTGGCCGATGAAGAGTACACCACAGATGCTGCAATTATGCGGGTGCAATCTGTGATTGCCCATGAATATTTCCACAACTGGACAGGTAACCGGATTACCTGTCGTGACTGGTTTCAGCTCTGTTTGAAAGAAGGTTTAACTGTATTCCGTGACCAGTCTTTCTCTGAAGATTTACAGTCTGCTGCTGTACAGCGAATTGATGACGTGGCTGTACTGAAATCGCATCAGTTTCCTGAAGATGCGGGCCCATTGTCACATCCACCACGTCCAGACCATTTTGTGGAAATTAATAATTTTTATACTGCCACCGTATATGAAAAGGGGGCAGAAATTAACCGTATGATGGCAACCTTGCTGGGTAAAGAAAAATTCCGTCTGGGAACAGATGAGTACTTTAAACGTCATGATGGTCAAGCTGTTACTGTGGAAGACTGGATTGCAGCGCTAACTGCCGGTTCAGGTGTAGATCTGTCTGCATTTTTGACGTGGTATAACCAGCCCGGCACACCAACACTTGAGGTACAGGGTGAATATAACAGTATAACCCAAACCTACCGTTTAAACTTTAAGCAAAGTATAAAGCCGAACGTAAAATATCTGAACCTGAAATCAGTTCCAATTCCAGTCGCGTTGGCGCTTTTTAACCAGAAAACAGGGGAGCAGTACACACTGCAATCTCCGGATCTATTTGTAGATCAGGTAAAAGATGGGGTTTATCTGTTTGATCAGGATACAGCTTCGATTGAGATTAGCCATATTCCTGAAAAACCGGTTGTCTCATTGCTGCGAAATTTCTCTGCGCCAGTAAATTTGAAATTTGATTATTCCGATGCTGATCTGGCTTTTCTGATTCAGCATGAAACTAACGGCTTTAACCAGTGGCAAGCTACCCAGACCTTACTTGAGCGTATTTTGCTGGATAATCATCAGGTCGACATCTATATTGAGGCTATTCGCCATACTCTGCCAGATATGGTACAGAAAGATCCGTTACTTGCTTCGCGACTGCTCGATGTGCCGAGTGAAAACTATCTGGGTAGCCGTATAGATCATGATTATAATCCGGTCATTATTCAGGAGCGCCGTGAAGCCTTACTGAATGAACTGGCCCGTGAATTGGGTTCATTCTGGCAAGAGACATATCAGGCACTTAATCCTGATTTACAGCAGGACTTTTCTCAAGCTATGGGAGAGCGTGCACTAAAAAATATCATGTTGATGATGATGGCTCGTCAAGGTGACGAGCTGGCATTTGCATGGGCAGGTGAGCAGTATCAAAATACGCATAATATGTCTGAGCGTCTGGGCGCTTTACGTGTGCTGGTCTGGCATGATGCACCGCAGGCACAGGAAATACTTCAGGATTACTATAATCGATTTAAAGATGAAGCCTTGTCTTTGGATCAATGGTTTATGGTGCAGGCAGCTCATCCAAAAGCCACTGAAGAGACTTTACGTTATTTGACCTCCCATGCAGATTATGATTTAGGTACACCTAACCGGATCCGTTCGGTCAGCGGCGGTCTAAATGCAAATCCGGTCAATACCTGGAGTTTTGGTGTAGATTATCTAGTAGACCTCGCAGCTTATTTAGATGAGAAAAATCCGATTGTAGGCTCTCGTCTGCTTCAGTCGTTGTCACGGTGGTATACACTGGCTGAGCCGCAACGTACTCAGGTTCAGGCTACTTTACAGCAGCTTAAGGGACGGGTTAAATCTAAAAACGTATCTGAAACTTTAAGCAGCATGCTTAATATATAAAGTGGATTATGTGTAATTATGATGCTCCGGATGTGTTGCACTGCCGGAGCATCATTTTATAGTAAATATAAATAATATAGCCTTAGCAAGATTTTAGAAAAAATTATTATAATTTAAGATATTACTGTTTAACAATCATCACTTGCGTTTCAGTATTGGTGAGAACTTCTTGCGCTACACTGCCGAGCATATATTTTTGTAGTCCCTTATGTCCATGAGAACCCATTACAATCAGATCAGCTTTTACTTCTGCGGCTATTTTAAGTATGCCAACTGACGGTATTTCACCCATAACAACACGCGTATCGGCCTTTACATTCTGTTCAATACATAATTGATTTACTTCATCTAGTAGCTTTTCTGCCTCGGCCTTAGCGGCCAGATAGTAATCTTTTAAATTAGGTAAGGCACTATAAAAATCAATTCCTTTGAAAGGGTCAACCGCAACAATACTGATAATTGAAAGCTGACATTGAAATGTTTTAGCAAGTGTAATCGCATGCTTTACTGCTGCCATAGAGACTGAAGAACCATCAATAGGTGCTAAAATATTTTGATATATCATAATATTATGTCCTTTTATAAAGTGAAAAGTTTGGCTTATCGTTTTGTTTATTATATTAAATCGCTGACAACAAGAATATTAGGAAATTATAACTACTTAATTTGGAAAAAGTTAATTCACTACTCTGTGATAAAAAATATACACTTTAATTTTTAAGGTTCTTTAATTTTAAAGATTGTATTTTTATATCTTTGAGGCTAAAAAATAGCCATACTCTCTCCTAAAAATTATAAAAGCTTGATACATTATTTTACCATTTGTTAAAATATTGGTTACAAATAAGTGTATGTAAAATTAAAAGATTATGAATATTTTAAAGTTTATCAAGAGTTTCAATACAATCAATACCTATCTCGTAGCTGCAATTATTTTACTCATAATATTGGTAGTCAATTTTTATTTTATACATCCTTCTTGACTATGAATTAGCTGAAAAGATAGTTAACCTTTGGTACAAAACAAGGTTATCTATCTTTTAGTTATTAATTAAATTACACAATATATTTAGAATACATAAACGCTATACTCTTCACTTAAACTTTCAATAGCATCAAACAAGAATTGCTTTAATGGATTTTTAGAACCATGTAGTTACGCTAGGTACACTTCATAGCATTCAATACGTTAAACCTAAATTTTTTATTACCTTTAAACATAGTAACTTTATTTCATGTTCTGAAATAAAAAGGACTACTATGAGCCGTAACTTGCGTATAGCTAAAAATATCTATTTAAGTGTAAGTAAAGAAAAGGGATTCTCTTTTGATCCATTGGGAGATCTGAATGCACTTTTATTGAAACTACTAGAAAAAGACAAAAAGTTATTTATCAAATTACCAATAAATTATGAAGACCTGAGCAAAATGGAACTTATATCATCTAATAGCTTGGGAAAAACTGATTTTAGCTGTATTCCTGACCGTTTAGATAGCCAAGAGTTTGTAATATGGCTAGCGAAATTAATTGAAGTGATTAAATCCAGTCCTTTAGATCAAAATCTGAAATCTAAGAAAAAGTATGATCATGCAGAGGCAATCCTTAATCATTTCTCCCCAGGTAATAAAGTAAAATAAAATCAGAGCAAAGAAAAATTTTTTATCAAAGGAGTAAAAAGAAAATTTAAAATAATTTGAGCAATATTTTAATGCTCTTAATAAAGGAGATATTATCTTTAATAAAAGCAAAATAGATTTTTTAAAATAAAAAGTAATTTATTTTTAGATAGACATATATATTTACAATATGACAGTAAGAATTAATAAAGACTAATTTAAATATTTTTTTAGATTAAGTTTAAGAAATAGAGATATTTATAAAAATTATGAAAAAATTAAGGTGGTAAATAAGCAAATATAAGAATCTTTATAAGATAATTGAAATATATTGTCACTTTTTGTTATTGATTATAAGAAAGTAGTGCTGTATAAAAAATATACCACTTCAAAGAAAAAGGTGGACTATGGACGCTTTAGAATTATTATTAACTTCTTCATCTGCCTTTCTGCTTATGATCGTTATATATGCGTTTGGTCAGATGTTTAATTAGCAGTATTTTAGAGAAAAAAGCATCTTCGGATGCTTTTTTTATAGCAGCCTCATAACAAAATTAATTGTTATATTCTGCAATTCTTTGAAAAAAGGCATTTATCCTTTAGGATAAAACTTATTATTTATATTCTTATAAATTTGAAATATAAGGAGAATGCCTAAATGTCTTATAAATATGAGTATGCCGGTTTTTGGGTCAGATTTGGCGCCACTATTATAGATGCTCTAATTATGTTTTTAGCCATTATTCCAGCTGCATGGATTTTCTATGCAGGGGATTTTGATTTGATCTTTGCTACCGGGTTAAGTGATCAGCCACAAAACTTATATTTTGACATACTCATGAATTATATTTTTCCTATATTCTATAGTGTACTGTTCTGGCTATTTGCTGCGGCTACGCCTGGCAAAATGTTAATGCGCTTAAAGGTTCTAGATGAAAAAACGGGAAATAAACTCACTTTAGGACAAAGTATATTACGCTATATTGGTTATATACCCGCTACTCTGGTTTTTCTTATTGGTCTGATCTGGATAGCTTTTGATCCTAAAAAGCAGGGATGGCATGATAAAATGGCCAAAAGTGTGGTAGTGCGTGAAATCTAAGATATTTTTAATGAGTAAATATGGGTGAATCCAGTATTTCTTTCTTATTTATTGTTAGCTATAGCCATAATCTCTGAAGTCATTGGTACTACATTTTTGGTTAAATCTGAGGGTTTTACCAAATTAGGCCCGACTTTTGCTGTGGCATTGTTTTATATTTTATCCTTTTATCTGTTATCTCAAGTCACTAAAGTTATCCCTATCGGTATTGCTTATGCCATATGGGGTGGTGTCGGTATTGTATTGACTGCATTTATTGGCATATTCTTTTTCAAGCAGTCTTTAGACTCCGCCGCAATCATTGGTATTAGTATGATTATTGGCGGTGTACTGGTAATTAATCTTTTTTCTTCAAGTGTTGGTCATTAGTCTGCTGCGTACCAAGCTTAAGTAACTTTTATTTTGGTTTTAAATTTAAAGACTAATATAACGATTATACCAAAAATCAGACCCCAAAATGCCGAGCCGATACCTAAAAACTGTACACCTGATGCACTAAATAAAAAGGTCATCAGGGCTGCTTCTCGTTCCTCTATCTCATGAAAAGCTAAAGCAATGTTGTGACCAATAGTACCAAACAGGGCTATACCGGCAAGCGCAATAATAAATACCTGTGGAAATGACATCAGTAAACTAGTCAGTGTGGCTGCAAAAAGTCCTACCAGAATATAAAAAAATCCACAGCTCATACCGGCAATATAGCGTTTTGCAGGATCAGGATGAACCTGATCATCCAGACTGATTGCTGCACTGATTGCTGCAATATTTACACTATAACAACCAAAAGGAGCAAGTAGTGTTTGTGACACTCCTGTCCAGCCAATTAGCTGATTAATATGCGGTTTATATCCATAGCTCTGTATCATGGCAATACCTGGCAGATATTGCGAAGCCATGTTGATAACAAAAAGAGGAAAGGCCAGTCCTAAAATCGATGACCAGCTAAATTCAGGGGCCATCCATACGGGTTGAGCTAACGACCATTGTACGACCGGCGTATGAAACTCCATAAATAGAGGACAGACTGCTATACCACCAATTACAGTGAGTACAATACTATAGCGTGGCCATATGCGCTTGCTGAGTATATAAATCGCGAGAATAGAGAGAATAAACCCCCAGTTAGTTTGCAGACTGGCAAAAAGCGCGATACCAAATTTGAGTAATACTCCAGCCAGCATAGCACTGGTCAGACTTTGAGGAATATAAGACAGGGCTTTTTTGAATACGCCTGAAAAACCCAAGATTGCGGTAAGTAGGCCACATATGAAAAAGGCACCAATTGCCTCGTAAAGGGTATATCCGCTACCTGTTGCAATGATCAGTGCCAAGCCTGCAGTTGACCAAGAGGTTGCTACCGGATATTTAAACTTCCATGAAAGGAAAAGACCGGATATACCAATTCCCAGACCTAACGCCCAGAACCATGAACTGATCTGTTCTGAAGTTGCACCTAAAATCTGAGCAGCCTGTATAACCAGAACTGCTGAAACACTAATGCCCACCAGAAAAGTAATGAAACCTGCAAAAATGGCAGGTATTGAAATGTCCTCAAGGATTTTCTGCATCATGACTTATTAATGTTTATATTAAATCGTTTAAAATGCAGACATCATACGCTCGTCAGATAAGTGCTTAAAGTATTTTTCACGTTTATTTATGATAAGAATCAACAATTATTCTCTATATGAGAAAGTGCTCAAGTTAAACTGCTAGTAGCAAGCTTGACTCCAAAACTGAAAAATAAAAGACCAACCAGAAACACGCTGACAGAACTAATTTTCGGGCTCTGCCTAAAAAAGCCTGAAAGTTTTCTACCTGAAAAAATGAGTAAGGTCAGATAACTCATGCTGGTCACCTGTAAAATAATAGCGAGGGTCATAAAACTGAGCGCAGGATGAGGATAATCAGGATCAATAAACTGAACAAAAAAAGAAAGAAAAAAGAGTATGGCTTTAGGATTGAGCAGGCTAACGGTTAAAGCTGTTCGAAAAGGGCGAATACGGTAAATAGTCTGTAACTCAGCTTCTACCTGGCGGTTATAAACTGCTTTACGCCAAGTACTGATACTCGCTTTAAGGAGTTTAAATCCCAGATAGGTTAAATATGAGGCTCCCAAAACTTTCACCACTGTAAACACCCACGGAAAAGCCAAAAGTAAGGAGGCTGCGCCGAGTACAGTGCAAAACATAAGAATAACATCCCCTACAAATACACCAAAAGCGCCCTGATAGCCGGCTTTAATACCGTAACGGGAAGCAATTGACATAACATATAAGGAGTTAGGACCGGGAAGAAGAATAATTAAGACCGTACCAATAATATAGGTGGTCAGATCAGCAATACCAAACACGGGCGATGCTCTGCAATAAAAAACCGCTTGAGGTTATTATAACCAAAAGCGGTCAGTAAAAATGCAGAGAAACAAGATTTAAGGCTTAATTTCAGCATCCATACCAAACATTTGGCGTAACTGGATACTGAGCTGATGACGTGCACTAATAAAGCCATCAATACCGCCTAGAAGCAGCTGATAAGCCATAAGGTCTTTGTCCAGTTCACTGGCAAAGCTCTCTGGGGTCTGTGCCGGGCGTTCAATCAGTTCGGCCTGTTTTGCTTGTTCAATACTTAGAGCTGTCTGAACTTCACGGTCGTTTTCTTCAAGCTGGCTCAGTAAAGAAGGGGCAATAGTAAGCAGGTCACATCCAGCAAGACCTAGCACTTGGTCAATACTGCGGAAACTGGCACCCATAACTTGTGTCTGTATCCCTTGCTGTTTGTAATAGTAATAGATTTTTTTCACAGACTGCACGCCGGGGTCACGCTCAGTTGGATAGCTTTCCACGCCTTCAGACTTTTTGTACCAGTCCAGAATCCGACCTACAAATGGTGAAATTAAAGTAACCTTGGCATCTGCACATGCCTGAGCCTGATGCAGGCCAAACAGCAGGGTCAGATTACAGTGAATACCTTCCGCTTCGAGTATTCTGGCAGCCTGTATCCCTTCCCAGGTTGAGGCAATCTTGATCAGTACCCGTTTTTTATCAATACCATACTGCTGATAAAGTTCAATCAGTTCATGAGCCTTTTTAACTGTAGCTTCTGTTCTAAATGACAAAGAAGCATCAACTTCCGTAGATACACGACCTTCTACTAGTTTTAAAATTTCAACGCCCAATTTAACTGTTAAAATATCAATCGTACGTTCAATCAGGGCATCTTCAGTAAAGTTTTCCTGCTTTGCCTGTTCAAAAGCAGATTGGATTAATGTCCTGTTTTCCGGCTGAGCTGCTGCTGCGGTGATTAACGAAGGATTGGTGGTAGCATCCAGAGGACGAAATTGGCGAATAGCTTCAAGGTCGCCCGTATCTGCCACGACGGTAGTCAAATTTTTTAATTGGTTTAACGCTGAATGTGTCATTGCTATCAAAGTCTAAAATTAAAATAGTTGTGAAATCAGTTATATCACAAAGCCTGACAGGCTAAAGTGAAAATTAATAATCAAAATATTTCTTATACATTTAAACGCTTTTCTCGAAGATGCTGGATTAAAAAACGTGCAGCTGCGCCCAGTTCAGTTTCCCGGCTCCAGACCAGATCGACATAATATTCAAATTTTGGGGTGAAATCGGCAATTTCCAGAATCTTTAAATCTTTGGCAAGCTGTGCATTCTTATTAAAAATTTCTAGGGGCAAAATTCCCCAACCCAAATTCTGGCTGATCATGGCACAGGCTGAGTAGTGATTGTCGGTACGCCAGTATTGTTTTGAAAAAAGCAGTTCAGGTTTAATCAGATGATCACGACTCGCGACTACAATTTGTCTGCTTTTTAAAATATCCTCAAATGTTACCTGTTTAGAAGCAGCCAAGCGATGAGTATAGGCAGCTACCGGTACGATGACTTCACGCTTAAGTTCAATAAACTGTTCCCGACTATCCAGCTGTTCACGCTCAAACATAAGCGCCAGCTGGGCACTACGATTAATCAGCATCTGCAAAGCATCTTCTTGTGGTGCGGAAATAACATTAATTTGCAGTTCTGGAAACTGTTTTTCAACAATACTGACATAATCAGTCCAATTGGTATAAAGCAGCTCCGACACCACTATAATGGTTAAAGAGGACTCAAGGCCATTGCTTAATGCAAAGGCATGCTGTTTCCATTGATTAATCTCAACCAGTAGCTGTTCAGTTTTTTCATAGAGCACCCAAGCCTGAGAGGTAGGCACAGGCTCACGCCCATTACGTTTGAAGAGTTGAAGATTTAAATCAATTTCCAGATTTGCAATTGACATACTTACAGCCGAGGGGACTTTTCCCAACTTTCGCGCTGCTGCTGAAAAAGAACCTGTTTCAATCACTGTTTTAAAAATAGTGAGCTGGTCTTGATTTATATTCATCTATCAAAAAAAATGAAAGGAGCTAATTAGATTAGTCAATATTATGCACATAAAATAAACTTATCAATAAATTTGTAGGTGAAAGTCATGTTATTGTCCAAGCGCAGGCTGATCCATGCGCTGAGTTATGAAATTATTTTATTAATTATCATTGCGATTGCACTAAGTTTCCTATTTGAAGTACCAATGGAAGTGTCAGGTACGCTTGGTGTGGTCATGGCAATTACTTCAGTGATCTGGAATATGATTTTTAATCATTTTTTTGAAAAATTTGAACACAGGCATCAGCTTAAAAGAACAATTAAGGTGAGAATTTGTCATGCAGTTGGTTTTGAAGGCGGTCTAATGCTCGCGACTATTCCAATGGTGGCTTATGCTTTAAATATCGGCTTGGGCCAAGCTATTCTGCTGGACCTTGGTATGACATTATGTATATTGGTATATACTTTTATCTTCCAGTGGTTTTATGACCGCATTGAAATGCGGCTGGGATATGCACCAGATTATAGGTAAGTTTCGGACAGGAAGACTGGTGTTAAACAACTTTTTATCATGTTCTGATCTTAAAGTTAGAGATAATTAAAATTAAAGATCATTGTAGATATTATATAAAAGCCAGATTAAATGCCTTAGATAGAATAGGGTGGTAAGAAACCAGCTATTATGAGTTTAAGACAAGGAACTACAAGAAAACCGCTTAATCATTAAGCGGCTTTCTTGTATTCATTCACAAAGCAGAAATTATTTTTCTACAATTGCTGTAACACCCTGTCCACCTGCTGCACAGATTGAAATCAGTACCCGGCCAGAACCTTTTTGATTAATCAGTTTTGCAGCAGTAGCCAAAATACGGCCGCCAGTCGCTGCAAATGGATGCCCTGCTGCCAGTGAGGAACCATTAACATTCAATTTAGAGCGATCAATTGACCCAAGTGGCGCTTCCAGTCCTAAACGCTCTTTACAGAAAGCTGGGTCTTCCCATGCTTTTAAGGTAGAAAGTACCTGGGAAGCAAAAGCTTCATGAATCTCATAATAATCAAAATCCTGAAGTTTCAGACCGGCACGTTCAAGCATACGTGGAACTGCATAAGCAGGTGCCATTAGCAGTCCCTCTTTCTTGTTAACAAAATCAACAGCAGCAGTTTCAGTAAAGGTCAAATAAGCCAATACTTCATGACCGTTAGCTTTTGCCCATTCTTCAGATGCCAGCAATACAACAGACGCACCATCAGTTAGGGGAGTCGAGTTGCCTGCGGTCATAGTAGCTGTCTCACCTTTACCAAAAACAGGTTTCAGTTTTGACAGTTTCTCGACAGATGAATCTGGACGAAGGTTCTGGTCACGTTCAATACCGAGAAAAGGAGTAATCAGGTCATCAAAAAAACCTGCTTCATAAGCTGCAGCCAGCTTATGATGGCTTGATGCAGCCAGTTCATCTTGTGCAGTACGAGAAATTCCCCATTCGAGCGCAGTAATCGCCTGATGTTCACCCATAGACAAGCCGGTACGTGGTTCACCATTTTTAGGCGCATCCAGTAGGTTTTTAACATTAATTTTAGTTAAGGCTTTTAGCCGGTCTTTTGCAGTTTTGGCAATATTGAGTTCGAGTAAGGCCTTACGCAAGCCATCCCCAAAAGCGATTGGCGCGTCGGAAGTGGTATCTACACCACCAGCAATACCTACATCAATCTGGCCCAAGGCAATTTTATTTGCAACCAAAAAGGCAGCCTGTAAACCAGTACCACATGCCTGCTGGATGTCGTAAGCAGGTGTTTCAGGTGCAAGTTGAGTATTAAGTACACATTCGCGTGTCATATTAAAGTCACGGCTATGTTTCAGAACAGCACCAGCAACGACTTCACCAATGCGCTGTCCCTGCAGATTAAAACGCTCAACAAGGCCATTTAATGCTGCGGTTAACATATCAGTATTGGATGCAGTAAAGTAAGGACCATTTGAACGTGCAAATGGAATACGATTACCACCAATAATTGCAACGCGGCGAACTGTGTTTTGACTCATGTTTTGATCCTGTTGAACAGAAGATGGATTAGACGAAGTAACTTTAGCTGCAGTAGAGACAGTTTTTTTGCTACGGCTAGAAGTGGATTTTACTGCTTTGGGAGATTCGGTCGTACTTTTAGCAGTACGTGATGCTGTTTTTGATGTATTTGACACGTTTTCCCGAGCAGAATTCTCGACCGCCTGATTTTCTTGAGTTGTTTTAGTCATAAGGCTTTTCCAAGCACGTTTACGATATTCTGATGTGTTACATTAACATATTATAGAATAGCCTGAATTGACTACAATGACATTGCATGGAGCTTTCAGGTCAAGACATCAAAACAGTAACTCAAGTATTATTTTGCTAGAATCCGGTGGACCCTTTGAAATATAACTGTTTGAGATTACTTCTAAAGTCAACAGAACTCCAGGTTCATTCAAATTAAATTGTATGAGAGATAATAAACATGACTGATCAATACCAGGTATTTGCAAAATCTCCAATTGGTAAATTTGTCATCAAGAATCTAGGTTTACCATCGCCAATCCAGCTGGACCGTTTTGAGTCAGCTGCGCCTGTTATTAAAGGAGCAGTACTTTTAGGTGCAGCACCCTCAAGCACATTGTCTGGTGAAATTGCACAGGTTTTAAACAATATCCATGCAAATAGCTATGCAGGTAATAATGCTGAACTACAGCAGGCAGCAGCCCAGACCGGCTTGAACCTCAGTGCTTTTAATGCTGGCGATAAAGAGTCCAAGTTTAAGGCAGTGGTATTTGATGCTTCCGGAATCCAGAACTCTGAGCAGTTAAATGAACTGTATAAATTTTTCAATCCGGTTGCCCGCCAGATTCAGACTTCTGGCAGAGTGATTGTAGTAGGCATTACACCTGAGCATGCCAAAACAGTAAAACAGGCAATTGCCCAGCGCGCATTAGAAGGCTTTGTTAAGTCAGTTGGCAAAGAATTCAAAAAGGGTATTACCGCTCAAGTTGTATATGTAGATGAAGGCGCTGAAGCAAATATTGAATCTACTCTACGTTTTCTGCTTTCACCTCGTTCAGCTTATGTATCTGGTCAGATAATCCGTGTATCTAAAGCTGAAGTGGTAAATGTTGACTGGGCTAAACCTTTAGATGGCAAAGTGGCATTGGTAACTGGTGCCAGCCGTGGTATTGGCGAGGCGATTGCACAGGTACTGGCACGTGATGGTGCTCATGTGATTTGTCTTGATGTGCCACAGCAGCAAGCTGACCTTGACCGGGTTGCAGCAAGTATTGGTGGTTCAGTTTTGGCACTGGATATTACCGCAGCTGATGCAGGTGAAAAAATTAAGGCAGCTTCCTCAGAAAAAGGTGGTCTGGATATTATTGTGCATAATGCCGGTGTGACCCGTGACAAGACACTGGCCAATATGAAGCCTGAACTTTGGGACATGGTACTAAATATCAACCTGTCTGCGGCAGAGCGTATTAATGACTATCTGCTGGAAAATGATGGCTTAAATAACAATGGCCGTATTGTATGCGTATCCTCCATATCAGGTATTGCGGGTAATTTGGGCCAAACTAACTATGCTGCCTCTAAAGCAGGCGTAATCGGCCTGGTTAAATTTACCGCACCACTTCTGAAAAATGGGATTACCATTAATGCAGTTGCCCCGGGTTTTATTGAAACTCAAATGACTGCAGCCATACCATTTGCAATCCGTGAAGCCGGACGCCGCATGAACTCTATGAGTCAGGGTGGTTTACCGGTAGATGTTGCTGAAACGATAGCATGGTTTGCCTCAACTGCATCTACAGGCCTAAATGGCAACGTTGTGCGTGTCTGTGGACAAAGCCTGTTAGGCGCGTAAATTTTTCATAAAAACTCTTTTCCACTAAAGGGAAGAGCAGTATAAAAGGAGAGGTGGATTTAAACCTCTCTGGCCCTCTTCCTGAGCAAGGGAGAGGGAATTTTATTTATAAAAAAGATATTAATGAAGGTTGAGTATGCACACACGTCATTTTAGCCAGTTGCCTAAGCCTTATCTGGCTTATCCAAAAGTTATTCAGGGACTGATTTTTAAAAAGCCTAAAGCTGAGAAAGTATTGCCACAAGTTGAATATGTTGTTGACTCTCTTAAGATCGATCAGAAACATCTGAAAGCCTACAATGAAGTGTGCGGCTTTAAAAATAATGGAGAGGTTCCTGCAATTTATCTGGCAGTACTTTCACAAAGTCTGCAAATGCATATGATGACGCAGGAAGCTTTCCCGTTTGCAATTTTGGGGCTGGTACATATTCGCAATATGGTACGTCAAACCCGTAGCATCAAAACCAGTGAAGAGCTGACGTTGTCTTGCAGGTTTGGTGAACTTAAACCCCATGATAAAGGTATACAATTCGACTTTATCACTACTGCTAAAGCTGGTAATCAGGTCGTGATGGAAGGGCTGACTACCTATCTGGTTCGCCAGAAAAGTACAGTAAAAGCGGCTGAAAAGGTAAAGGCTGAACAGGAACCCGAATATCAGTTGAAAGAAAAATGGGATATTTCTGAAAATACCGGACGCCGCTATGCTCTAGTCTCAGGAGACTTCAACCTGATCCATATTCATGCAGTTACAGCCAAGGCATTTGGTTTCAAGCAGGCAATAGCACATGGTATGTGGAGTAAGGCTCGGGCACTGGCAAGTCTTGAACTACCAGAAGCTTATGAAGCCGATGTGAATTTTAAATTACCTATGTATTTACCTTCCCGGGTAGAGCTTCTCTCTGCCGAGCAAGGCCAAGATACAGTATTCCTGATTTGTAATGCCAAATCGCATAAACCCCATGTTGCGGGTTGTATTAAAGCGTTGTAAGTTTTAAGCCTGAGTTTCATAACTCAGGCTTTTTTATAGTAAGTATTGAATTAAAATATTTAGATTAAAAATAAGAGTAATGATATGTCAGCCATTCAAGAATGGATTCTTCATGGACACCAGCATTATAAAGGTGAATGTCAATCTGAATTCAGAGATTTAGCAAAGCTGTTTAGCCGATTGCAGTCCAGCCGTTTAAATAGCGGAGGGGCTGGGTTAGCAGTTTATTTTAAAGGAAAAAAAGTTGTTGATATTTATACTGGCAAAAAATCTGCAACTGAAAACTGGCAAGCCGATACGCTGGCAGTATGCTATTCAACAGGAAAAGGCATATTGGCCACTTTGGCTCATATTCTAGTAAGTGAAGGTTTTCTGGACTATGACACACCCATTGGTCGATACTGGCCTGAATTTGCACAGCAAGGGAAAGATAAGCTGACGCTACGACATATATTGTCTCATCAAAGCGGTTTATATGATATCCGCAACCTGATTAATGATGCTGCAGAAATGCTTGAGTGGCAGCATATGTTAACTGTGTTCGAGCAGGCTAAACCGCGTTTTTCAGCAGGAGAGGGCGTTGCTTATCAGGCTTTAACCTTTGGCTGGCTGGTCGGTGGGCTACTTGAGAAAGTTACCGGTCAAACTTTATCTCAGTTAATGCAACAGTATCTGGTAGAACCACTTGGGTTAGATGGTGCATATTTTGGTCTTCCCTTGACTGAACTGGAGCGTGTAGCTCGTCCTTTTGCTGCCTCTAAACCAGTCCGGAAGGAACATAACAATCAAATATCAAAGAAAACAAAAAGAAAAACATCATTCAGTGAAAAGCTGTTTTACTGGAGTGGACAGAACCCTCAAGATTTCCAAGATGCTATGGTTCCTAAAGGAATGAAAAACTTTAGCTTCTTTAATGAGGCCGGCCTGCAGGCCTTGGTTCCCGCAGCCAATGGTGTGTTTGATGCGCATAGTCTGGCAAAAATTTATGCCATGCTGGCTAATCATGGACAGTGGAAAGGTAAGGTCTTGATTAAACCAGAAGTTTTTCAGGAGCTCAGCAGTATTCAGAGCTTTGCCCGCGACCGTGTTATGCCTGTACCCATGAACTGGCGTTTGGGCTATCATCGGATTTTTACGCTGGGTAAGGCCGCCCAACAAGGTTTTGGACACATGGGATATAACAGTTCAGCGGCCTGGTGTGATCCTGAGCGTAATTTGAGTTTTGCCTATACTCATAATTTCCAGATGGGTTCCATGACTGGAGATTACCGTTTGTGGGCACTTACTCAAGAAGCTTTACGCTGTGCAGATGGTGTACTTACTGGCAGGAAAGGATGGTTCTCTTGAATTAAAATAATATAAAAGGACATATATGGACATAGAGCTTTCAGATTTACAAACCAAAAAGCAGGCTTTATTAGATCTGTTAAAACATCTTAAAGCTAATGCTTATCAATTTATTAGTGTAACGCCAGAAACGCATTCACGGGTCTTAAGACATGCGGCGGTAGGAGAAACTTTAGCAGATATTTTTGGCTGGAATCGCTGGTTCTATGCAGCAGATCTCAAGGCACCTTTATTTGAACTATTGAAATATCATGATTTGCTTGAGCAGCAGGAGCAACTGTTTCGCTGTAAATTTCGTGTTTCAAGTTTAAATGATGAGATTTTTATCCATAGCAGTTACCCTACAACTAGCCAGAATGCTGTTTTCTTAGGACCTGATACCTACCGTTTTAATTTGCATTTAGACTGTTTCCTAAAACAACAGCAGTTCTCTGTGAGCAGTATTCTGGAAGTGGGTTCGGGTACGGGAGCCACTGCGATTCTAACAACCAAAAAATTTAACCCTCAGCCACAACTTACATTGGTAGACATTAATCCACACGCTCTATTATTAAGTGAACTTCATGCAGAATTCTCGGGCATTGAAAAGTTTCGTGCAGTAAATAGTCATTTATATCAGGAAATTCATGAGCAATATGATTTGATTATTGCCAATCCTCCTTACCTGGTAGACTCGGAGCGGCGTCAGTATCGGCATGGTGGCTATAAAATGGATGGCGCACAGCTGGCTTTTGATATTGTGCAGCAAGGGGTTACTCATCTTTACAGAAATGGACACTTGTTTTTATATACAGGGGTTGCCATCCGTAATGGTCAAAGCGTATTACAGGAACGAATTGAAGAGTGGTTTAAAGGACAATCAAAATTTACATGGCACTGGCAGGAAATCGATCCGGATATTTTTGGTGAAGAACTCGAACAGCCATATTATTCAGGTGTGGAGCGAATTGCAGCCATTATTCTATGTGTTCACAAGATTGCCTGATAGTTTAAAGGCACAGAAATTTTAAATATACATAAATGTAAAAGCGTATCTGGTTTTAAAAATTATTTTCATATTCAAACGCAAAGTAGTGACTTGTCGTTTTAAAAGCAATTGATGACATCGGCTCATTCACTAAGCTGCAAAAAAACAGTATGCTTATACAGGCAAAAAGGAGCATACATGTATCAAGTACTTGCGCGAAAATATCGTCCACGCAACTTTAATGAGCTGGTCGGGCAAAGCCATGTGTCACGGGCGCTGACCAATGCGTTAGAACGTGGCCGTCTGCATCATGCTTATTTATTTACAGGTACACGTGGCGTAGGCAAAACAACAATTGCGCGTATTTTAGCAAAGTGCTTAAACTGTGAAACCGGTGTTACTTCTACACCATGCGAAGTATGTGCTACCTGTAAAGCCGTCAATGAAGGCCGTTTCATTGATCTGATTGAAATTGATGCCGCTTCAAGAACCAAAGTTGAAGATACCCGCGAACTGCTCGACAATGTACCTTATGCACCGACTCAGGGACGCTTTAAGGTTTATCTGATCGATGAAGTGCATATGCTCTCTACTCACTCTTTTAATGCACTCCTGAAAACGCTCGAAGAGCCGCCAGAGCATGTAAAATTTTTATTCGCTACCACAGATCCGCAGAAATTACCTATTACGGTTATTTCACGATGCCTGCAATTTACCTTGCGACCATTAGCAGTTGATGAGATTACTGAACATTTAACCCGAATTTTACAAAAAGAAGAGATTAATGCCGATAGTGACGCCATCTGGCAAATTGGTGAGTCTGCCCAAGGCTCCCTACGTGATGCATTGTCCCTGACAGATCAGGCTATTGCTTATGGTCAGGGTGAGGTACACCATCAGGATGTCAAAGAGATGCTGGGGCTCATTGACCGCACTATCATATATGACCTGATCTTGGCTATTCATCAGAATAATCAGGCCCGGGTCAGCCAGCTTTTATTACAGTTTAGACATCAGGCACTGGATGTTTCACTTGTTCTGGATCAGCTGATTTCGACCTTACACGAATTGGCTCTATTACAATATTTGCCTGACCTAGGCCTTAAATACAGTGATGAGATTAACCGTAAAATTTTACAGCTCTCACGCCTGATTTCAGCGCAAGACCTGCAACTGTATTATCAAATTGCCTGTAAGGGACGAGCTGACCTGCAACTGTCTGTTACGCAAGAGCAGGGCTTTGAAATGTGTATTTTACGGCTGTTAGCTTTTCGACCTTTGGCACCTGATGAAATATCAATAGACAATTCTAGACCGGCGGTTTCTGATAGTAGCTTTTCAGCATCGGCAGAAGTTAATACAGCACCTCGTTCGTCTGAACCACAGGTAACAGTTTTAGCAGAGAAACTTGAGCCTGAGACAAATTTTATTTCTGAAGAGTTATCATTCGCTGGAGCAGAGCCAGACACTGTGTCTAAAACTACGGCAGACTCTTCTAAACCTTTTGAGAAAAAACCGCTAAAATCAGCTGTTCCGGACAGTAATACTGAGGAAAGTTCAGCAGCAAATGAAATGCTGAGCTTCAATTTAAACTCGGCTGATGGGCTGGTCGGGTTTGATGAGGCAGGTTTAAATGTTCAGCCTAAACCGGTAGCGCCTTCTGCTGATCTTTTGGATACTAAATTTCTTGAGCCTGATGCTCTAGTCATTTCAGAACTGGCAATAAACACCCAATCCGATATACCAAAAGATCTTAGCCAGAGTGAAACAGCGCCTACCATATCTGCGGAAGATTTATTTGTTGAGTTACCTGTAGCCGAGTCCTTTAAAACCGGGGGAAAGATTGAGCAGGTATCTCATAGTTTTTCTGATGAAGAATTGTCTGATACTAAGCTGGAAAAAGCTGGTATTAGCGCTCAGCAATATGAAAACTCTGGTCACTTGATGCCTCAGGATATTCTAACACTAACACCTCAGCAGTTAGAGCATGAATGGACTGTAGACAAATGGGAATACTGGTTTAGGAATAGCGAGTTATCACCTGCCGTTCAAGAGCTGGCCCAGCATGGACTGATGACAGGCACGATTAATGGCCTGTCAGTTTTTCAAATTCCACAACAATATGAAGGAATGCTGTCTCAGCTCCAGCATGCTTTAGAGCAAGCCATGAAAGAGCAATGGCCTGATACACAGTTTCAAGTGGAATACAAAGAAATTGAGCAGATCACGCCATATATCATGCAAACGGTACGCAAGGAAAAAGCGTACCAGCGTGCAAAAGAATTACTACAGCAGGAGCCTGCAATTCAGAGTTTAATTCATCTTTTTGATGCCGAGCTGCAAAATATCCAGTTAAAATCATGATTGTTTTATAAACAATAAGTGGCTAGATCCTCCCGCATCTGTTGAGATATGGGAGTGCTTTTTCGTGTTTCACGATTTACAAGCACATGAACAAAGTGACCTTGTGCAGATGCTTGCTGCTGACCCTGTTTAAAAATCGCTAAACGATATGTTAAAGAAGATTGGCCAATCCGTTCAATTGCTACGCCAACCTCAATTATTTCAGGAAAAGACAGTTCCTGAAAAAAGCTGCAAGCAGAATCAACTACCAGCCCAATTACAGGGGATTGATGAATATTAAACCCTGCTTTCTGAATCAGCAGCGAATTAGCCGCCGTGTCAAAATAGCTATAATAGGTTACGTTATTAACGTGCCCGTATATATCATTATCTGCCCAGCGAGTCTGAATCGGCAAGAAAAATCTAAAATGCTTGCGTTCGGTAATTACAGGCTTATTCATGAATAAATGGCTCGGTATATATTGAGCGCATCCTCATAACCCAGCTCACGGGGGTTATTCTGTAATAGCCGGGTTTGTAATACTGCATCTTGTGCCAGCTGTTCTAAAGCCTGCTCAGGTATTGCGAGTGATTGCAAAGTCAAGGGTAAACCAGTGATGTCCAGATAATTTTGCATATGATCAATAAACAGATCACTGAGGCCTTCTACTGAGCCACTACTTTTAGGTTCAATATGTAACATCAATTCAGCATAGTGCTGCTTGGCATAAGTCAGGTTAAATTTTAAGACTTCAGTAAAAACCAGAGCATTGCTATGCCCATGTGAAATATGGAAGTGTCCACCAAGCGGATAAGCCAAGGCATGTACCGCACCCACTGGTGAGTTGGCAAAGGCCTGCCCGGCAAGCATTGAACCGACCAGCATATTCTGCCGGGCTTCCATATTGTGGCCATCTTCAAGTACCGGTCTTAAATTTGTATAAAGAATCTGGAGCGCTTTAACTGCGAGTAAATCCGCATAGAAATTTTTTTTAATTTTAGATGTATAGGCTTCGACAGCATGTACCATCGCATCAATACCGGTCGCTGCAGTAATATGACGCGGTAAATTTCGGGTGAAATTTGCATCGAGTATAGTAGTATCTGCAAAAAGCACAGGTGATACTATTCCACTTTTTGTTGTTTCCCCAGTGGTTACTATCGAAATAGGCGTGACTTCGGAGCCAGTACCAGCAGTGGTGGGAATTAAAATTAATTTCAGTCGTGCGCCTTGGACCTGATTTACACCATACATCTCCTGGAGCTTTTGCTGTTGTTCAGGATGCGCAAGCAGGGCAATAATCTTGGCAACGTCCATAGAGCTGCCGCCACCAAAGCCTAAAATAATGTCTGCTTTTTCTTCTCGGGCAAAACGGGCGGCTGCCAGGACTACGTCTTCTGGTGGATCAGCCTGTACATCAGCATAAATACTATATTCAAGTCCAATGCTATGTAAAATATCTAAAACAGGTTGATGAAGCTGCTGAGCCAGCATTCCCGGATCGGTAACCAATAACAGTTTTTTGGACTTCTGCTCTATCAAGATTTGCTTGAGTCTCTCAATTGAGCCTAGCCCAGCAATAATATTGGGAACGGTTTGAAACTGAAATTGACCCATACGTTTTCCTTAATTCTTTAAAAAATTGAACATTATTGTTTTGCAGTTCTATAGGATTCATCCTGTAAATAACTTAACATAAGACTCTTCAAAAGAAAGCTGTACTTGAGGTCGTTATGTCGTCCAAAGCGCCGTATAAGGTGTTGTGTGTCTGTTTAGGAAATATTTGCCGCTCTCCCACAGCGGAAATTGTCCTGAGGCATTATTGTGACGAGCATCAGTTAAATGTAATCGTTGATTCAGCTGGCACCAGTAATTATCATCCAGGTAAAGCACCTGACCAACGGAGTCAGAAGCATGCTAAAAAACGTGGTTATGATCTCTCAATGTTAAGAGCTCGTCAGTTAAAGACTCAGGATTTTCTTGATTTTGACTTGATTCTGGCAATGGATCATCAGAATCTTGAAGATATACAAGCAGTAATGCATCAAGCTGGTCTTGAATATGGCGAAACATGCCTGCGTGCAAAAGTTGCTCTGATGAGTGAGCATGACCCTGAATATTCCAAGCAGGCTTTACCCGATCCGTATTATGGCGGACTTGATGGTTTTGAGCGGGTACTGGATCAGTGTGAATCAAGCAGTCGTGCCTGGATAAATGTATTTAAAAGTCAGTTTGGTCAGTAATTTAAAAGGTTTAGATGTGATTCAGATTCAAAATAATATTCAACTTAAACCTTTTAACAGTTTAAAGCTTAACAGTGTCGCTTCCCATTACATTCACATTGAACAGACTCGGCAGATTCCGGCTGCGGTTCAATATGCTATCCAGAATCAGCTGAATATTCTTGTACTTTCTGGTGGCAGTAACCTGCTTCTACCTGAAAAGATTAATGCACTGGTCATGCATATTGATATTCAAGGTATTGAGTATTTAGATGAAGATGAACAAAGCCGCAGCCTGAGGGTGGGTGCCGGTCAGGTCTGGCATGAGTTTGTACTCTATACCACCACAAAATGCTTGTATGGCTTACAGAACCTGGCTTTAATTCCAGGACGAGTTGGCGCGTCACCTGTACAGAATATTGGTGCTTATGGGGTAGAAGCTGGGGATTTTATTGAATCGGTACAAGTATATGACCGTGAAACTGGCCAGTTTGACTCGATCTGTGCTAAAGACTGCGGTTTTTCATACCGGCACAGTATTTTTAAAGATCAGCCAAATCGCTACATTATTACCCATGTAACATTCAGGTTATTAAAAACACCGCAGCTCAAGCTGAACTATGGCGATCTGAAACTGGCTATGGCAGGTGATCAGAGTGCCGAAAACCTGCAACAGCAGGTTATTCATATTCGACAAAGTAAGTTACCTGATCCGGCACAATATCCTAATGCCGGCAGTTTTTTTAAAAATCCTGTAATTAGTAATGAGGCTTATCAGAAACTGGCAGTGCGATTCCCGAGACTACCGCATTACCCCCAGTTGACTGGTCAGGCCAAGATTGCAGCTGGCTGGCTGATTGAGCAGGCAGGATGGAAGGGCAAGCGTCTGGGTCAGGTAGGCATGTTTGAAAAACAGGCACTGGTCCTGGTCAACTATGCTGAAGCGTCATTAGAAGATATCAAAGCTACATACGGCGCGGTACAGCACGATGTTTATCAGAAATTTAACATCATGCTCGAGCCGGAACCGGTACTCTATAATGAAATAGCCCAGATTTGCTCACATACGGAATAAACAGTTTATGGCTCAGTATCATTGGATGGTGCGTTTAGTACAGCTTGCCGCAGGCATATTTGTACTGCTCGGCTGTCTGATGGTTTTTATCTATACCCCTTTTTATTCGCAGCTGGTGGTCAAGGCTCTTAATACTTTTGTGCCAGTAGAAGTCAACCAGGTGGCAGCAAAAAGTCAGGAAATGGCCGCCCTGAGCGAATATGAGGAACTAGAGCCTGGTTCAAATCTCTGGATTGCCCGTCAGGCATATTTAAAACTGATGGAGCAGTCTATGCAAAACCAGAATGCACAGGATTTGCCTACGCTACAGGCCCGTTATAAAGCATTGCAAAAAATTATTATTGAAGAACAGGAAAAAGAAGAAAACGATAAGGACGACCAACCGGTTATTCCATTACTGGTTCCATCTGTTGATAAAAAAGGACAGGAACAAGAACAGCCAGTCTCCGATTCGGTTGAAGACATGCGTGAGCTTCTGCAATTGAATAGCGCAGAGAATAAGGTGTTAATGGAGCAATATATAGATTTCCTGATGACACATCCGGTTGAACAGCAAGAGGCAGTAGAAAGCGAAATTTATCAGGATATTGCCCAAATACAAAAAGAAAAAAATGAACCAGTCTATCCGGCAAGTTCCAGCAAACCTTATGCAATTGTTGTTTTAGGTGGCGGATTGACTTTAGCTGATAACCAGAAAGATATTGTAGTGAATAAATATACCCGCTTGCGGCTCGAGAAAACCCTGGAAGTCGAAAAACAATACCATTTACCCATTGTTTTAAGCGGGGTAGAAGCCCCTTATATGCAGGCTTGGCTAAAAGAAAGAAATGTAGAAGCAAAATTACTGGAAAACCGCAGTATGAATACCTGTGAGAATTCACGGTTCAGTTCATTGCTTTTACAGAAAAAAGGTGGGGCACCTACAGTAATCTTGATCACGGATGTTTATCATATGCCACGTACACGCCGTTTATTTGCACTAAACGGTATAGAAACCATACCGGTTGAAGCGCCTATGCCTTCAAAATTAACAGACTGGCGTCCAAGCCGGCAGAATTATGATCACAGTCGCCGTGCCAATTACGAAATGCTGGCCACAATTCGCGATATCCTATTTGGCTCAAGTGGCTGCCGGGAGGTACCTTAATGTCAGATATCCCATTTTTAAATCCGAATGTACTTACCCAACTTGACTTGCCTATACCTAGCCGTGAAATTACTTCACAGCTTCTAGAACCATTAAATCTGAACCGCCCGTATGAGCCCTCAGTTGATATTTTGGCTTATCGCAAACTTTATGGTTTAAATCTGCTGGACTGTGACCAATGGCAGGGTTATGTTCCCATGCCACTTTTTCGATTACATGTACAGGTTTTTAAACCGAGAGTTGCTGAAATTAAAGGTACGGTCTGTTTGCTGCATGGTTATCTTGAACACAGTGGCATTTACCAGCCAATCATCCGTGAAATACTTGAACAGGGCTTCAGCGTAATAACATATGACTTGCCAGGGCATGGCTTAAGTGACGGTTCGCCGGCCAATATCCAGAATTTTGATCATTATCAGCAAGTTTTACTGGCCGTATATCAGTATGTCCGTCAGGCTGACCAGTTGCCGCAACCATGGTTAGGTATTGGGCAGAGTACAGGAGGCGCAATCTGGATGCATCATTTGCTCGAATATGCTGAGCAGCGCCGTAATCCGATTGTTGATCGTATTTTGCTTTTATCTCCACTCATTCGACCTGCAAAAACAGCATGGTGGCATAACCCGGTTGGCCTCGGTATTATCCGGCGTATCAAGCGGCAAGTGCCTCGACATTTCCGGCGTAATAACCATAATCCGGAATTTCTGCGCTTTATTCGCTTAAAAGATCCCTTACAGCCCCGTATGATGGGTATGGACTGGATTCTGGCGATGTCGCGGTGGATGCAGGAAATGGAGCAGAGACCGGCTTGCCGAATACCAGTCTGGCTTGCTCAGGGAGCACTGGACCAGACGGTAGACTGGCGTTATAACATTGAATTTATCCGGCGAAAATTCCGGTTACAGACCCTGCTTATGCTTGAAGAGGGTTCGCATCAACTCATTAATGAGCGGGCTGATATTCGGGCTGCACTTACCGGGCTGATTCCGGCATTTCTACACGCCAGACCTTCAAAATACTATTATGAATAAATAAGCTCATGATCTGGCATTAAGCACTAATAAAATTTACTGTCATATAATCTTCTGGAAAAGCCAGAGTAATGACCTGGCTTTGTAGTTTTTAGTGAATAGTATGCTTTTATATTCAAGCCTGTTTTTTTGCCAGTAATGTAGCAAAACGCAATTTTATCCGGCGACCATGCTCATCGAGCCGATGCAGTTCACCAACATCTTCATTATATTGTAAGATATTCCAACCCGTATAATAACGAATGAGCTCTCCTTCTTTAAAGGTGAAGGGGAAATCAACATTACATGGATAGTCTGGTGTATCCATAGCCGCAACAATCAGATTATAACCTTCAGGCAGAGTTGCTTTTTGCATTTCTTCTATAAGTCGGGGAATAGTAGTGGGCTGTAAAAACATCAGCACAACCGTTGAAAAGATAAAGTTATAGCGTTTTTCAATAATGGGATTCTGGTTCAGGTCACGTATTTCAGTGTGAATATGATCAATTTTCTCTGCACCAATAATTTCATTAAGCTTATTGATGCTAGCTTCATTAATATCCCATGCATCGACCTCAAAACCTTTTTCACTGAGAAAAAGTGTATTGCGACCACTACCACAACCAAGATCAAGTGCGGTACCTGTACTGTGCAGAATTTTACTCGCCATACGTATTTCGGAATGCGTTGGTACTAGTCCATATTTCTTTTCAAAGTAACGCTCAGGTTCACAGAAAAATTCAAGTTGGCAGGCAATATCGGAACTGGTAGAGACAATTTTGTGCCATGCTTGAGGTGAGACTAAGGAAGGTTGATGATTAGCATTAAAAGTTTCTTCAGAAATTATTTCACCATTTTCTGATAGCATGGCAAATACCAGTTCGCCCTGCAATATTGTCAATTTAGCCCAAGTCCCTTCTTGAGTATTATGTTTTTCGCGGAAATTCTGAGGAAGGTTTTCATTAGACCATATAGGCATTTGTTTATAACAGCGTAAGTTATTCATCGTATTTTCCTCAGATAGAATTTTATGGTGATCAAGTTAGCCAAGTTAAGAATGTATGTACTCAGCTTTTTACAGATCAGAATTTTTGAGCACTGGCCATTTGCCACATGCGGTAATAAAAATTTTCTTTATCCTGAAGCTGGTTATTAATAAGCGCATTTTCTTCCATAAAATAATGCAACTGGGCATAATTTTTAATTTCCCGGTCATTAATCCGTTGTGCCAGATGGTGTGCATCCAGTTCCGAAGGATGACGCAAGCCTGCTGCTGCTATCATATCTGCCAAGGCATGCAAAGTGTTTTTATGGAAATTAAAAACCCGCTCAGCTTTGGTGGGCACATGTAAAGCTTTTTGTCGGTCACGGTCCTGTGTAGCTACCCCAACCGGGCACTGATTGGTATGGCAGCTTTGTGCCTGTATACAGCCAATTGCAAACATGAACCCCCGACCTGAATTCACCCAGTCTGCGCCCAGTGCAAATGTACTGGCAATATCAAATGCACTGACGATTTTACCCGCTGCTCCAATCTTGATCTGATCACGTAAACCGGTACCCACCAAGGTATTATGTACAAAGCGTAAGCCTTCACGCAGAGGTGTACCAATGTAATCACTAAATTCAATTGGTGCTGCACCTGTACCACCCTCTGAGCCATCGACTACAATAAAATCCGGTACAATTTTGGTTTCCAGCATAGCTTTTACAATACTCATAAATTGCCATGGATGCCCAATACACAACTTAAAGCCTACTGGTTTACCACCAGAAAGATCACGTAATTTTTGCAGAAAGTGCATCATCTGGATCGGTGTACGAAAAGCAGAGTGGGTAGCAGGAGAGATGCAGTCACGATCACGACTTACTCCCCGAATCAGGGCAATTTCTTCAGAAATTTTATGCTTTGGCAAAATACCGCCATGACCCGGTTTGGCGCCTTGGGAAAGTTTGAGTTCAATCATTTTAACCTGTTCAAGTTGTGCCTGCTTGGCAAACTTTCCTTCATCAAACTGCCCGTCAAGCGTCCGGCAGCCAAAATAACCACTGGCAATTTGCCAGACCAAATCGCCACCATTTTCCAGATGATAAGGGCTGATACTGCCTTCTCCTGTGTCATGGTAAAAGTTACCCATCTTGGCACCCTGATTTAACGCCAGAATTGCATTGGCACTGAGACTGCCAAAACTCATGCCAGAGATATTGAAAATTGAAGCGCTATAGGGCTGAGTACATTGCTCATTACCAATCTGAATACGAAAAGTGGCCGGATCTGCTGGTGAGCAAGGTGCCAGGGAGTGAGTAATAAAACGATAATCTGCCTGATAGACATCTAAAATTGAGCCAAAGGGTTTATCTGAATTTTCATTTTTCGCACGCTGATATACCAGACTGCGCTGTACCCGTGAAAATGGCAGTGCATCATGATCCGATTCAATAAAATACTGCCGGATCTCTGGACGAAAATCTTCAAAGATATAGCGAAAGTGTCCCATAATCGGATAGTTTTTTAAGATCGAGTGACGATTCTGCAAAACATCATAGAGACCCAGCAGGCTGAGCAAAGCTGTGATTAACCAGACACTGTTAAGCAAGGTATCTGAAACGAAGTAATAAATATAATGTGGCTCATAGAATAGCCTAAGCATGGTAATACCTAATGCGATCAGAATGCACAGAAACCAGACTGAATGTCTTGAGAAAAATGTATTGAGGAGCTTATGACGTATTGTTTGTGCTGGGCTTGCCATTATATTCAGCTTTCCTTTTAATATTTTTCAATAGATTCAACTTGCCAAGCCGGGCTGTATTTCTCAATGACAGTTTTGTTCATTCTCAGTCACATAAGAAGATAACTAGGATAATTTTTCAGATAAAAAAATAACCAGAACAGGTCTGGCTATTTTTTATAAATAAATATTAGTTTTGCTCTTCTTCTGGTGGAAGCAACATCAAAATAGAGTCAGTCAATAGCTGTGCGATATCTTCAAGTATTTCTTCATCATTTAAATTCTGATCAAGAACCAGAATTTCACCATCAGCAAGACGCTTTAAATAGGCTGCAAAGCTTTCAGAAATATATAGTGCTTCACCATTTGCCCAAAAAAGTAGCTGGTTGTCTTCATCTGTATAAAGCAGGCGTGAAGCAGGTTCCAGCATTAGCATGTAACCCTGATCCAAAGCTTCTTCCAGATCACCTGTACCGATCTCTTCCGCTTCAGGAATATTCTCCGGATACTTCGGTTCCGACATCAAGCTGATAATAGCATCATCAAGTACAGTAGAGTTTTGCAGACGGGCAAGTAGTTCTGTTTTAAGGTACTCAAGTTCAACAGGTGTAATCTCACCTGCTGCTGTAGCCTGGTCACGCAGAATATCGGTTAGCGGATTTCTGAGTAACTGGTCTTCAGAAAATTTATCACTCACACGATCCATCATATCTGCAATATTAGGCATGCGAAAACCAAAGGAAAAGGTCAGGCAATCATCTTCTGCTACGCCATAGTGAGACAGACCCGGTGGAACATATAACAGATCACCTGGAGCCAGTACTTCATCAAAATTTACCTCCATGTCTGGTAGCAGTTTAAGAGGCTGACCTGGGATAAAAGCCGTGTCTGCATCGCACATCTGCCCAAGCTGCCAGCGACGGTGACCGTAACCTTGCACCAAGAATACATCATAAAAGTCAAAATGCTTGCCAACTGAACCGCCTTTAGGTGCATAAGACACCATAATATCATCACGGCGCCACTGTGGAATAAAGGGAAATTTTTTCCATAGGGCTGCCAGGTCAAATGAATAGTGGTCAACCGCCTGAACCAGCAAGGTCCATAGTTTTGGCATTTTCTGGAAATCGCCTTTAATCAGGGGAGAAGATTTCACTGACCACTGGTTAGAATCTTTATCTTTTTGCTTGATTAAACGGGCAGTAATATTTTCTTCAAGCGCAAGTTCTTTAACATCGTTCGGTTCAAGAATATTGATAATTTCGGGCAGGGCATTACGGACCAGTAGCGGTTTTTTTTGCCAATATTCACTTAAAAATTGTTCGGCAGTTATACCGCCTAAGACAGCTAGAGGTTGGGACATAGAAAAAACCTGTAAATATTAAAAAAATTAGCTAGGGAATCTGGAAGTCGAGTTGGCGCAAAATCTGGCATAGCTGAATCATGGGTAGGCCCATTAAAGTTGTCTGGTCATTACCCGTCATCTTTTCAAACAGACTAATGCCCAGACTTTCACATTTAAAGCTACCTGCACAGTGAAGTGGTTGATCCAGTTCGATGTATCGCTCAATTTCGGCCAGATTTAATGTGCGGAATTTTACCTGATAATGCTCTACCAGTGTGTGCTGAAAACCTGTGGAATGCTGCTGTACACTCAGCCCCGTACTAAAATAGACCGTTTTCCCGGAATTGACCTGCAACTGTTGCACTGCCTTTTCAACTGTTAAGGGCTTACCTATAAAATCATCGGGTGTATGTTCCCGCCATGCTACCTGATCGGAACCAATCACTACTGCTTCAGGGTAAAGTCTGGCAACAATATGAGCTTTGTCAAAAGCCAGTCTCCTTGCAAGTTCATCTGCATGTGTCTCACCCTGGGGTAATTCATCAATATCTGGTGAAATACATCGATACTGCAAGCCTAAACGATTCAACAGCGCTTTACGGGTCTCACTACTGGAGGCCAGAATAAGAGGAGGCTGCTTCATCAAACTGCATAATCCATTAAAATATCTAAAGGTACATAGCTGAGTACTGCCTGATGGCAGGCATGAATTTTTACAGGCGGGGCCATATCAGCCTGATAGGCTTCAACCCAGCGCGTTACGCAGATACACCAGAAGTCACCAGGTTTTAGACCGGGGAAACCCACTTCCGGTAAGGGCGTAATCAGGTCATTACCCAGTTTTTGAGAAAAACTTAGAAATTCAGATGTCATCTGTGCACAAACAGTATGCTGGCCCAGATCAGTAGCAGCAGTATGGCAAAAACCATTACGGAAATATCCGGTAATAGGATCATAGCAACAGCTTGCCAAGGGTTCACCTAATACATTTAAGCGGTTAATCTTCGGATCAGGATGAAAAGACATAAGTACTCGGAAATAGACAGGCTTTATCTATCATAACAAATCTTTGGCAAACGTTAGCTTTTATGCAAAAGAAGCTAACCTTTTTAAGCATAATCATTTAAAATCGATGGCATTTTTAAATACATAAAGAGAGTATTACATGAATTTTCAGCGTATGACTGACCTTGACCTGACAGGCAAACGTGTCCTTATTCGTGAAGACTTAAACGTTCCTGTAAAAAATGGTGAGATTACGAGCGATGCACGTCTACGTGCTGCATTACCGACAATTCAGGCTGCGCTGGAAAAAGGTGCAGCAGTGATAGTGTGTTCTCATCTGGGTCGTCCGGTAGAGGGTGAACCTAAACCGGAACAGTCACTCGCTCCTGTTGCGGCTTATCTGTCTCAGGCACTGGATCAGGAAGTCCAGTTGGTTACAGAGTACTTGGATGGCGTTGAAGTTCAGGCCGGTCAGGTGGTTTTACTGGAAAATGTGCGTTTCAATGCAGGTGAAAAGAAGAATAATCCTGAGCTGGCACAAAAATACGCTGCATTGTGTGATGTCTTTGTTATGGATGCATTTGGTACTGCACATCGTGCGGAAGCATCTACAGAAGGTGTCGCGCGCTTTGCCAAGGTTGCAGCAGCAGGGCCGCTGCTTGCAGCAGAACTGGATGCACTGGGCCGTGCACTAAAAACACCTGAAAAGCCGATGGTAGCAATTGTTGCAGGTTCTAAAGTCTCTACTAAACTCGACGTTTTAAATTCTTTATCTACACTTTGTGACCAGTTAATTGTTGGCGGCGGTATTGCCAATACTTTCTTGGCAGCCGCCGGTTATAACGTGGGTAAATCGCTTTTTGAAGCAGACCTGGTCGACACTGCAAAAGCGATTGCTGCGAAAGTTTCTGTTCCTTTGCCAACTGACGTGGTCGTTGCTAATGCAACTGAAATTAACTTTGAAGATTTCTTGGGTTCATTGGCAAAAGCTCAAGCTGTAGTCAAGAAAGTATCAGAAGTTTCGGAAAATGACATGATTCTGGATGTTGGTCCAGAAACAGCTCAGGCATTTGCAGAGATTCTTAAAAATTCAAAAACTATTTTATGGAATGGTCCGGTCGGTGTATTTGAAGTTGACCAGTTTGGAGAGGGTACCAAAACGCTTTCTCAGGCAATTGCAGAGTCTGCCGGTTTCTCGATAGCAGGCGGTGGAGATACATTGGCAGCTATTGATAAATATGAAGTCACTGACAAAATTGGCTATATCTCGACTGGTGGAGGGGCTTTCCTTGAGTTTGTAGAAGGCAAAACCTTGCCAGCAGTAGCCGTGCTACTAGAGCGTGCCTAATACATTCTTCTGATTCTATAATTTTTAAAGTTTAAACAGGTTGGCTTGGTCCAGCCTGTTTTCATTTTAGATTCATATAACTGTCATATTTGTGCAATAACATAATCTGCATTAGATCTTCTTTGTTTGGATAAAGGTAATGAAGTTAAAATTTATGCTTGTGATCTCACTGGTCGCACCACTGGTACTAACTGCATGTGCAAAGAAAGAAGAAGTAGCTGCAACTGATCAGGGGCAAAATGCACCTGCTGCACAAGAAAAAATAACACCTGAACAACAAGCTGCAATTGATGCAATCGACAAGCCAGTCATGGATGAAAATAATACAGATATTTCGCCTGAACAAGCGAATGCACCAGCTGAAGATTCTATGACTCCAGCAGCAGAAATGCCTGCACCAGATGCTGAAACAGCTACTACAGGCACAGCCACACAGTAAATTGTAGGCTTTTGTTTAAAAGTCCCTGCAAATGCAGGGATTTTTTTTTAAATCATGTGTTTTGTTGCTGAATTGAAATAGATGACAGGGTAGAATAGGCCGCATTACCTGGGAGGATATTATGGCACTTATTTCGATGCGCCAGCTCTTGGACCACGCCGCAGAACATAGCTACGGCGTACCAGCGTTCAATGTAAACAATTTAGAACAAATGCGCGCAATCATGCTGGCTGCAGACGCAACCAATTCACCTGTGATCGTACAAGCTTCAGCGGGGGCCCGTAAGTATGCAGGGGCGCCGTTCTTGCGTCATCTTATTCTGGCTGCTATTGAAGAATGGCCACACATTCCGGTAGTTATGCACCAAGATCATGGTACCAGCCCAGATGTTTGCCAACGTTCAATTCAGCTTGGCTTTAGCTCGGTGATGATGGATGGTTCATTAGGTGAAGATGGTAAAACACCAACTTCCTATGAATACAATGTTGATGTGACTCGTCGTACTGTACAAATGGCACATGCTTGTGGTGTTTCAGTAGAAGGTGAAATTGGCTGTCTGGGTTCACTTGAAACCGGTATGGCTGGTGAAGAAGATGGCGTAGGTGCAGAAGGGATACTTGACCATTCTCAGCTGTTGACTTCTGTAGAAGAAGCACGCAGTTTTGTGGCTGATACCAATGTTGATGCGCTGGCAATTGCTGTAGGTACTTCACATGGTGCGTATAAATTCACCCGTCCACCAACGGGAGACATCTTGGCAATTGACCGTATTAAAGAAATTCACGCGGCTCTACCAAATACACACCTGGTTATGCATGGCTCAAGTTCAGTTCCACAAGAATGGTTAGCTATTATTAACCAGTACGGCGGCGATATCAAAGAAACTTATGGTGTGCCAGTTGAGCAGTTGGTAGAAGCGATCAAACATGGTGTACGTAAAATTAACATCGATACAGACTTACGTCTGGCTTCTACCGGTGCAATGCGCCGTATGATGGCTGAGCAGCCAAGTGAATTTGATCCGCGTAAATTCTTTGCCAAGACTATTGATGCAATGAAACAGATCTGTGTAGATCGTTATGAAGCATTTGGTACGGCAGGCCATGCAGATAAAATCCATCCGATTTCACTGGAAAAAATGGTTGATCGTTATAAATAACTCACTACGTGATTTTTTATAATATTTAAAAGCCCACAGATGTGGGCTTTTTCTATAAGCTCAAGTAAAACAAGCTAAGAGTGGCAAGATGGAACTGATTTTTGGGGCGGCCTTATGCAGTGTGGCAGTGTCTATATTCTTAAAATGGGGCAAATCACACGGTTTTGATGCTCTGCAAATGATTACTGTCAATTATGCAGTTGCCAGTGTGCTTTGCTATATATGGTTTAAACCGGATTTTTCTCATGTTTCTTTAAGTACCACTCCGTGGTGGCTGATTTTTATTTTAGGTATGCTATTGCCTGGTATATTTCTATGTCTGGCCAGATCACTACAATACGCAGGAATCCTGAAAACCGAAATTGCGCAACGCCTGTCTGTTGTATTATCTCTACTGGCTGCTTTTTCTATATTTCAAGAACAGTTCAGTATTAGTAAACTGCTGGGTATAGGTCTAGGGATAGTCGCAGTAATCAGTTTATTATTCGGTCAACATTTTCAGGAAAAAACGACTTCCGATCATAAAAAAGGTCTGGTTTTTCTATTGAGTGTATGGATAGGCTACGCGTTGGTGGATATTCTTTTAAAATACACCACAGGCTTAGGCTTACAATTTGCACTGGCCTTGAATCTGGCCTTTCTGTTTTCTTTTGTACTCTCAAGCAGTTTTCTGGTTTTACAAAAAAACTGGTGGTCACAAAAAAATATATTAGCTGGTTCAGGTTTGGGCTTGCTTAATTTTTGTAATATTGCTCTGTACATTAAAGCCCATATGCTACTTAAAGATAGCCCAGCTATTGTATTTGCTGGAATGAATATTCTGGTGGTATTACTGGGCGTGATGAGTGGTTTGCTGTACTTTAAAGAAAAACTGAATCTCCCGACATTAATCGGCTTAATTTTAGGATTGACTGGAGTAATCTGTCTGGCATATGCCATGTAATATGCTTTAAGGTAAGTAAGTTTTTATCACTGCTACCGGATGAAGCAAGTAATCCAGTTTATTGACACTACCAAGTATCTGACCTGGCTGCTGGCAATTTGGGCATGCTGGATAGGAAAGCATATGCCGTCTATTTATTTGTTCTATGTACATGCTGCCGCAACCTAGACATTTAAATTTAAGCAGACGTTTGGGAATAGGTAACATTGTTTTTTGTTTCCGGTTTTTGAATGATTTTAAAATTTTTATATAAAATTATGATGACAATTATAAAAGGAGAGATATCCTCTCCTCAATTTAGAATTTTATAGCTTGGTAAAAATCTGTTCTCTGTCCAAGCGTGATTTAGGTAACTTGGCATTAAAATCGCTTGCACTGCGGTAGCCTAATGTAAGTAATACTGATGGAACTAAGCCTAATTCAGTTAAGCCTAATTCTGCACTGATAATATCTTCATTAAATCCACCAATAGGGGTAGCGTCCACACCTTCAATACCTGCTGCCAATAGCATTTGCCCAAGAGCAATAAAAGTCTGATTTTCAGCCCAACGCTGGACATTACCTTTTTCATTGCGGTAATAATCAACATAACCACTACGGCTGTCTTTCTGACCTTGTTTGGCTGTTTCATCCTTGAAGCGCCCACTTGCTGCATCTTGATTTAATAAATGCTCAAGATGTTCTTCAGTAATATCGGCTTTAGTACAAAATAAAATAGTATGGGAAGAGTCTAATACTTTAGGTGCGTTATAACTGTACTTGCCCACCAGAGCTTTCGCAATACGCTGTTTGGCAGATTCATGATCAGCGATAAAGAAATGCCAAGGCTGAATGTTAATTGATGAAGGAGTATAACGAAGTATTTCCAGGAAGCGTTCAAACTGCTCCTGTGAAATTTTCTTGGTTGGGTCATAAGCTTTAGTCGTATAGCGGTTATGTACGATATCAAGCAGATCCATATATGTACTCCATCACTGCATTTAGGTTCAAATCATTGAGATTGATCATACGATATTTTTTAAATAATACTCGTAAATTCAATCAATTTTTATCTTAAAGAAGCAGGATTATATTGTTTGTTTAATAATTCCAGCTTATCAACTTTAACTCTGTTTGCTCTGCTAGCGGATTTATCTCCAGAATTTGAGCAGAACGCTCTCTCCAGTCACCTAGCACAATACGCTTTTTATTATATATTTCATGAATTGCAGGGCGATGTGTATGGCCGTGAATCAAAATATCGGAATTTTCCAGAACCTGCTCAACTGTATGCTGGTTAACATCCATAATTTCATAAGCTTTGATCTGCTTGGTCTCAGCACTTTTTTGACGGAATCCATTGGCCAGCTTTTGTCTAAAACCGAGTGGTAGACGTTTTAGAAAGCCCAGCAAAAGCGGGTTGCGAATTATCTTTTTAAAGCGTTGATAAGATATATCATCAGTACAAAGTGCATCTCCATGTTCTAGCCGGAACGCTAAAGCACCAATACTCAACTGATATATATCTGGCAATAGAACACCATGAAACTGGTCCAAGAATTTTTGGCCTAAGGCAAAGTCACGATTTCCGGCCTGAAAATAGATAGTGTTACCAGCTTGATGGAACTGCTGTAAAGCCTGAACAATTTCATCCAGCCAAGGCGCGGAATAATCATCACCGATCCAGGCATTAAACCAGTCTCCTAAAATATAGAGCTGGGTATGCTGGTTTGCATAATGTTTTAATAAGTCTAAAAACCCCCGAACAAGTCGAGGGTGTTCAGGTGACAAATGTAAATCTGAAATAAACAGATAGGTCACAAGGTGTCCTGTATAAAATTATTCAGAGATAATTTTAGCAGATTCGATTACAACATTTTCCAGAGGAACATCGGCATGGTAACCACGGTTACCAGTACGGACATTTTTAATCTCATTAACAACGTCCATACCTTCAACAACCTTACCGAACACTGCATAACCCCAACCTTGAGCAGTTTTACCTGTATGGTTAAGGAAAGAGTTATTTTTCACGTTAATGAAAAACTGGGCAGATGCAGAGTGAGGAGCCTGGGTACGTGCCATTGCAATCGTACCTTCGTCATTGCTCAGGCCGTTATCTGCTTCATTTTCGATTGCATCGCGAGTTGCTTTTTCTTTAAAGTTTTCGTCGAAGCCACCACCTTGGATCATGAAACCGTCAATCACACGGTGAAAGATAACGCCGTCATAAAAGCCGTCACGAACATATTGCAAGAAGTTTTCAGCAGTTTTAGGTGCTTTTTCAGTATTAAGCTCAAGAACAATACGACCTTTATTGGTGTTTAATTCGACTTGAGGAAAACTCATTGGTTAATCTCCTGAACATGGACAAAAATGCCATGGGTTTTTTGGTTGAGAGAAGCATAAGCAAACTGTAAACTACAAGGCAAGTAAAAACGTTATTTTCTTTGTTAAAAAAACTGAATAGCGTTTTAATTATCCTCATTTTTTGATTTAGAAGTGAATTATCTATTATGAAGCCCAATGATGTTGTTTCATCCCTGCCAAATAACCCGACACCAAATAATGAAGCCACAGTCGATCAAGCGCAGCAACAACAACAGGCAGGCTTAGACTTTATCCGTCAGGTCATTAGTGATGATCTGGCTGCCGGGCGTACCCAGAAAGTAATCACCCGCTTCCCACCAGAGCCGAATGGCTATTTGCATATTGGTCATGTGAAGGCTATCTGTCTGAACTTTGGAATTGCAGAAGAATATCAGGGTGCATGTAACTTGCGTTTTGACGACACCAATCCAGATGCCGAAGAGCAGGAATATGTAGATGGCATTGCTAATGATGTGAAATGGCTTGGATTTCAATGGGAAGGTGAGCCGCGTTATGCATCAAGCTACTTTGATCAGCTCTATACATGGGCGCTTCAGTTGATTCAGCAGGGCGATGCCTATGTAGACTTGCAGACTCCAGAACAGATTAAGTTAAATCGTGGCTCTTTTGTAGAGCCAGGCAAAAACTCACCTTATCGTGATGCAAGTGTTGAAGAGAATCTGACACGCTTTGAGCAGATGCGTAATGGTGAACTGGGTGAAGGTGAAGCGGTGCTCCGCGCTAAAATTGATATGGCTTCACCAAATGTCCACATGCGTGATCCGATTCTGTATCGTGTATTGCATTCTGAGCATCATCAAACAGGCAATAAATGGAAAATCTACCCGATGTATGATTATGCCCATCCGTTGTCTGATGCGATTGAAGGCATCACACATTCGCTTTGTACTCTGGAATTCCAGGACCACCGTCCTTTTTATGATTGGGTCGTCGAGAAAGTCCACTCACCCGCTGTACCGCGCCAGTACGAATCTAGCCGTCTGAATGTCGATTATACTATTACTTCAAAACGTAAACTGCGTAAGCTGGTAGAAGGTGGGCATGTACATGGCTGGGATGATCCCCGAATGCCAACAGTTGTGGGTATGCGCCGTCGCGGTTTTACTCCAGTAGGATTGCGTGATTTTTGCAAGCGAGTAGGCGTTTCGAAAACTGACGGTATTGTTGATGTGGCAATGCTGGAGTTCTGCATCCGTCAGTCACTGGAAAATAGTGCAGCACGTGGTATGGCAGTCCTAAATCCACTTAAAGTAACTTTAACTAATCTGCCAGAAGCCATGGAGCTGGTTCATGCGCGCCATCCAAATGTAGATATGGGTGAGCGGAGCATTCCGCTGACATCCGAAATCTATATTGACCGTAAAGATTTTGAAGAAGTGCCGCCAAAAGGTTTTAAACGCCTCATACCAGATGGTGAAGTGCGTTTACGTCATGCCTATGTCATTAAATGCGATGAAGTTATTAAAGATGAAAGCGGTGAGGTAGTAGAACTGAAATGTTCAATTGATACGGAAACTCTAGGTAAAAATCCGGAAGGGCGTAAAGTAAAAGGTGTTATCCACTGGGTTTCTGCAACTCAAGGTATACTGGCAGAAGTCCGTATTTATGATCGCCTGTTTACTGAAGCAGATCCGGAAACTGGAGATGACTTCCTGGCTAACCTTAATCCTGAATCACTCAAAGTGCTTCAGGCTGTAATTGAACCTGCACTGGCACAAGCTCAACCGGAAGACCGTTTCCAGTTCGAGCGTGAAGGTTATTTTGTGGCCGATCGTTATGACCATTCTCCTGAAAAACCGGTATTTAATAGAATTCTCGATTTGAGAGACAGTTTTAAACCGGGTAAATAAGCTTAAAAGAAGCCTCTTGTGAAAGAGGCTTCTTTTTTTAAAGGGCATAATATAAATATGATATGGTTAAAGCTGCTAATAGTGCCTGCTTTTATCTTACTGGTCAGTCTGGCTGGCCGGCGCTGGGGAACAACGGTTGCCGGTATATTAGCCGGTATGCCGGTAGTTGCTGGCCCGATAGTGGTGCTGGTTGCTTTAGAGCAGGGGGTTGGGTTTGGTATATATACTGCGACAGCAGCTGTTACAGGTGTAATTGCCTTACTGAGTTTTGGGATAGCTTATTGCTGGTTAAGTCTGAAACTTAACTGGTGGATGACTTTTCTTCTGGCAACGCTGGTTTGGAGTGTTATTTCTAGCTTTCTGGTACTTTTACCACAAAATATTTATCTTGCCCTTTGTATAGCATTACTCGGTTTGATCTTCACACCGTACTTATTACCTCGGAAAAATTGGGTGTATCGACCTGCAGCTCATGCAAAAGATCTGCCGGTACGAATGTTAGCAGGTGGAGTATTCACGCTGATAGTTACACAGGCTGCTGATCTGGTGGGTGGAACATGGAGTGGATTACTGGCAGTTTTTCCAATTATTGGTTCGATTCTGGCAGTTTTTACGCATATTACACAAGGTGCCGACGCGGTCACTACTCTATATCGGGGTACAGTACGGGGCTTATATTCGCTTGTACTTTTCTTTTTTATATTGGTAATGGCATGGCCATATATGAGTTTCTGGTTTGCGCTTATCCTTGCCATAATTGCAGCAATCATTCTGCAATTGCTATTTCAATATGCAATGAAACCACTTATCTTTTTAAACAATAAAACCCGTTAGACTACTTTTTTTCTTCCTGTTTATAGATGAGATAAGAAGGAATCTGCATTTTTGCCTTATCCCGCAGTTTTTTCTTGATATACAATACTAGCGCAAAGGATGTAGTAGCCACGGTAATCATCATGCTGTTCATATAGCTCATGATTGAACTGACATAACCGATAGTTGTCAGACGATTCATCATCTTCACCACTTGCGGGCTGCTCTCGACCCCGGTGATGGCCCAGCTACATAAATGCTCACAGTTATTAATAATAAGATGATACTGATTCTCATGCATGCGGGAACGCATACGTCTAACTACCGTGCGGCCACTATATTTTGGAGCTTCATAGTGGCGTACAGAAATTTTCTTGCCATGAGAAAAGTTCTTGAGTGAGGTCATTTCGATAGGATGTTTTTTAAATAAATGGGCAAAACCAGAATAATGAATCACACGACCACGCCCGGCATAAATACCATGGTGAGTATAGCCAAAATGTTTAACAATTAAATGCGCTCCAACAGTGAAGCGTTTTACGCGTCGTGACTGCATATTGTTTTTATTCCAATAAATCGTTGGGATTACTTTATTGAAAGCAGGGTCAAGATTATACCTAAAATTAGTGTAGGCTGTCACAATATAGCGCGTTTTAATACTTTTATTGAATATTCAGATTTTTTAGAAAATATAAAAAACTGTTAAGGGGGGCTTGTACAATTCTTTTAAAATAAAAATATTTTTCATTTAACGCTTCATGGAAAATTGACCGTTTAGTCAAAACTGGTATGTTTTTTGCTGGGAATAAAACAATTCAACTAAAGCAGATGAGTGTATGACTGTTGAAATTTATCCCTGTAAAAACCATTCTGTTCAGACAGTGGTGCTCAGTTCGGGCCTAGGTGGCCACGCGAATTTTTGGCAGCCGCAGATTGAAGCATTAAGAGAATATTTTCAGATCATTTGCTATGACCATGAAGGCATAGAACCGCAGAGTCCAGAATTACCGGAAAATTATTCCATACAGCATCTGGCAGAGCATCTGGCAAAAATTTTAAAACAGCACCAACAGCAAAACTGTCATTTTATAGGACATGCCCTAGGTGGGTTTATAGGCATAGAACTTGTGCGGCTTTATCCTGAGCTGGTCAATAGACTGGTCCTGATTAATGCTTGGGACCGGCTCGATTCGCATACTGAAAAGTGTTTTAGTACCCGTATTGCTTTACTTCGGTATGCAGGTATTGAAGCTTATATACGGGCTCAGGCCTTATTTTTATATCCGCCTGCCTGGATTTCCGCACATTCACTGCAATTGAATGAACAGGAAAACAAAATGATCGGTATTTTTGCACCTCTAGAAAATGTCTTTAAACGGCTTCATGCATTACAGAATTATCAACCTTTTGAAGTGGCGCGTCAGATTCAAAATCCTACTCTGGTGTTAACCAATCAGGATGACTTTCTGGTGCCATGGAAACGGGGGCTGGCACTTGCCAAGCTGATTAAAAATGCTGAACTGGAATTAATGCCAAATGGCGGTCATGCCAGTACCATAACCCAAGCTCAGAGCGTAAATGAGATACTAATTAAATCTTTAACTAAAACAACAGATTAATCTGATATAGGGAGTAGAAAATGACAATTTATCAGCAAGGCCTAGAGCAGGATGTACTCAAGCAGTTATTTACTGAAGCACGTACCTATAATGCATGGCGGGAACGTGATGTAAGCGATGAGCAGCTTATGCAGATTTACGATCTGGTGAAAATGGCTCCCACTTCGGCAAACTGTTCACCTGCGCGGTTTTTGTTTATCAGATCTGCAGGAGCCAAAGCCAAACTTAAACCGGCCTTATCATCAGGGAATCTGGAAAAGACAATGAGCGCGCCCGTAACAGTGGTAGTAGCTTATGACGCAGAATTTTATGAGCAGCTGCCTGAACTTTTCCCACATGGAGATGCCCGGTCATGGTTTACTTCAAGTCCAGAACTGGCACATGAAACGGCTTTTCGTAACAGTTCCATGCAAGCAGCTTATCTGATTTTGGCCTGTCGGAGCCTGGGGCTTGATACCGGTCCAATGTCCGGTTTTAATCCAGCTTTAATTGATGAAACTTTTTTTGCAGGCACCAGTTGGAAATCTAACCTGCTGATTAATATTGGCTATGGAGCTACAGAAAAATTGTTTGAGCGGTTACCTCGACTGAATTTTGAAAAAACCTGCAAAATACTCTAAAGCCCATCGAGCAGGAACATACGCGTTGTTGCTGCTCAAGTAATTCTAAAAAATCAAAATACTAAATCTTAAATAAATTATTAATAGTTAAAAAATTAGCTTTGAATAGATTTCTGCTGCGATTAATTGAAGATGCTTATATTTCTGTTCCTGATGCACTATCTAATTAAAAATACTACTCTTGAGCCCTTATCTAATTTATATTTATTAGTATGCTTCGATTATTTTCTTAGGAAATACTTATATTTGATAAGAAGCTTAAAAAAGCCACTGTTGCAGTCGTATTGCGCTTTAAAGCACAGATTACTCGTTTTATTCACAGTATTTATATTTAATAGAACTGCCCTAATTCTGATTTTTAATAATGTTCTCTATATTTATACAACTCAAGATAGATCTTAAAAATAATTTTAATACCTTTCCGAGTAATGTACCGCTGTTTTTTACGTCATGGTGCGCTTGATATTTAAACTTGGTTTAACTCTGTTATTTATTTCTATTCTGGATAGAGCCAGTCTAAGATCCTATAAAAACTGCTCATCTTGTTAGTTATTTTCAAAAGCCTTTAAATTTTGCACTGTATGCACATATTTTGTGCGCGTGATACTTTTTGATACACCTATTTAGACTAAATGGTAAAAAAAATAATACCTCAATATTTTATTAATATATTGATATTTAATAATAAAAAATATTGGCATGCACCTTGCATTAATAAAAATACAAGCAAGAAGAACTGATGTACTTGGTCCTTTTACTCGAGAAGTTTTAAAAGAGAGGTACGAATATGAAAGTCGGCGTTTTTTGTCCAATTGGTAATAACGGATGGTTGCTCTCGAAAACAGCACCACAATATCAACCAAGTTTCGAAATGAATAAAGAAATCGTACAGCGTGCTGAACATTACGGTTTTGACTTTGCTTTATCCATGATCAAGTTGCGCGGTTTCGGGGGGGAGACTGAATTTTGGGATTACAACCTGGAAACATTTACATTAATGGCTGGCTTAGCCGCGGTTACGTCCAAAATCCAGATTTATGCAACAGCTGCTACATTAGTTATGCCGCCGGCAATTGTAGCAAGAATGGCTTCCACAATTGATTCTATTTCTAATGGCCGCTTTGGTCTGAATGTAGTAACTGGCTGGCAAAAGCCAGAATATAGCCAGATGGGTATGTGGCCGGGAGACGAGTACTTTGGTAAACGTTATGAATATCTTTCAGAATATGTGCAGGTATTAAGAGAGTTATGGGCAACAGGCCACTCTGACTTTAAAGGTGATTTTTTCAAGATGGATGACTGCCAGGTGAAGCCAGTGCCTCAAGCAGACATGAAAATTATCTGTGCAGGCCAGTCTGATGAAGGACTGGCATTTTCGGCAAGGTATGCCGATTATAATTTTGTTTTTGGTAAGGGCTTAAACACTCCAACGGCCTATGCCGGTATTAATGAACGTCTAAAAACACAGACAGATAAGACAGGCCGTGATGTTTCGACTTATGTACTGTTTATGGTCATTGCTGATGAAACTGATGAAAATGCTCAGGCAAAATGGCAAAACTATAATAATGGGGCTGACATGCAAGCTATTCAGTGGTTACAGGACCAAGGCGGAAAAGACAAGATTTCAGGTAATGACACCAATATAAGGCACATGGCTTCCAGTGTATCTCCAGTCAATATCAATATGGGAACTCTGGTAGGTTCATATGAAAAAGTGGCTGCCATGCTTGATGAAATTTCAGAAGTTAAAGGTACAGACGGTATTCTTCTGACTTTTGATGATTTTATAAAAGGTGTAGAAGATTTCGGAACCCGAATTCAGCCACTGATGAAAAGCCGTATTGAAGTAGATAGCCCTGTACCAAGCCAAGTCACTGCACTGGAGAAAAGCGCATGAATATGAAATCAGCAATATGTGCCGACTTTACTTCAGATTCTGCACCAATTTTGAATGCTGCTCCTGAGGCAATCAAGCTGGATCCCAAACAGACAGCATTAATTATTGTGGATATGCAAAATGCATATGCCAGTTCAGGTGGTTATCTGGACTTGGCCGGTTTTGATGTATCTACTACACAACCAGTCATTGAGCAAATTAAAAAAGCTGTAGATATTGCCCATCAGGCAGGTATTCAGGTGATTTATTTCAGAAATGGCTGGGACCAGCATTATGTAGAAGCTGGCGGAGCAGGTTCGCCAAATTTTCATAAGTCAAATGCCCTGAAAACCATGCGTAAGCAGCCGGAGCTACAGGGAAAATTACTGGCTAAAGACGGCTGGGACTATGAGCTGGTTGATGAGCTAAAGCCTGTAACGGGTGATATTGTTATCGATAAACCCCGTTATAGTGGTTTCTTTAATACTAGTCTGGACAGTGTGCTGCGTGCACGTGGTATCCGTAATTTATTATTCACCGGAATTGCGACTAATGTCTGCGTAGAGTCTACCTTAAGAGATGGCTTCTTCCTGGAATACTTCGGTGTATTACTTGATGATGCCTGCTATCAGGCTGGTCCGCGTGAAGCGCATGAAGCCACTTTATATAACGTTAAAACCTTTTTTGGCTGGGTTTCTGATGTAGCCAGCATGCAACAGTGTTTTGGTCAAAAACAGTCCCAGAGCTCAGCAGCATAAGTTATTTTTTAAATAAAAAAATTGGAAGAAGAAACATGGCAAAAACAGTAATTATACCAGAAGGTACCGGTACGCCTTTGGCACCTTACGTTCCAGCAACCTTGGCCGACAATATTGTATATGTATCCGGTACCTTACCCTTAGACACAAATAATGAGGTGGTCTTTGTAGGAGATGCTGCTGCCCAGACCCGACATGTACTTAGTACCATTCAGAATGTCATCGAGACGGCGGGCGGTACGATGGATGATGTGACCTTTAATTCCATATTTTTAAAAGACTGGGCAGATTATACTGCCATCAATACTGTCTATAGAGAATTTTTCCCAAATGAAAAACCAGCCCGTTTCTGTATCCAATGCGGGCTGGTGAAACCCGAAGCTCTGATTGAAATTGCTTCGGTTGCTCATATTGGCTAATCGCATCATGGACCATATTGAGAAAGATGCTAGAACAGATTAAGGGCTAAAAAATTCCGCACGAACCTGGCATCTTTCTACTATTGAGGAGAATTACACATGAATTCAGTTGTAGCAAAAGATCTGGCAGTGAGTACAAAACTTTCGGCATCTCTGATGAAATTAAAAGAGTCATCAGCCTCAGAAAAACCGGTTTTAAGTGAAACCCAGCAGTTATTTAGGAACGCCATGAGCAATCTGGCGGCAGCAGTCAATATTATCAGTACCGACGGTCCAGCGGGACGTGCGGGCTTTACTGCATCTGCTGTATGTAGTGTAACCGATACGCCACCTACATTATTGGTCTGCCTGAACCGTAATGCATCAGTCTATGAAACTTTCAAGCAGAATCAGGTGTTATGTGTTAACACGCTCGCTTTGGAGCATAAAAATCTGAGTAATCTGTTCGGCGGCAAAACACCAATGGCAGAGCGTTTTGCACAGGGCGAATGGCAAACCCTGACGACTGGTTCACCGGTATTGCAAGACGCCATGCTGACTTTTGACTGTCAGGTTAAACAGATCAGTAGCGTAGGTACACATGATATTTTTTTCTGTGAAGTACTAAGTATTCAACAAAAATCAGGAGCTCGCAGTCTGGTTTATTTTGACCGCGCCTATCACCAGCTTACTCAACACCACTAAATCTATTGCAGAAATAAAAATAAACTTTGGGGGTAGTAGACATGAAAGAACGTTGGTTTGTCAGATGGCGTCCCTATCGGGGAAATCTTGAAAAAACACCTGTAGCAATGAATGAATATCTGCCAGTAGGGCAAAGCATGGTACTGGGCGCCCAGCATGCTTTTGCCATGTTTGGAGCAACTATTCTGGCCCCTCTATTGATGGGTTTTGATCCGAGCCTGACGATGCTCATTACGGGTATCGGTACGATTTTATTTTTCCTCATTACAGGCGGCCATGTGCCGAGTTATCTGGGATCAAGTTTTGCATTCATTGGCGCCGTAGCTGCAGCCACTGGCTATGCTGGAGCTGGCAGTAATCCCAATATCGCGCTTGCTTTAGGCGGAACAATTGTATGTGGAGTTTTATATGCAATTGTAGGTTTAATGGTCATGCGAACTGGTACTCAGTGGATTGAGAAACTGATGCCACCTGTAGTAACCGGTACAATTGTCATGATTATCGGGTTAAATCTTGCCCCGGTTACCATTAAAAGTGTTTCAGCCAATAATTTTGATGCATGGATGGCACTTGTAACTATTTTATGTATTGGTACGATTGCCGTTTTTACCCGAGGCATGATTCGTCGTCTATTATTACTGATCGGTCTGGTCATGTCCTACGCAATATACTTTGTCTGCGCCAATGTCATGGGTTTAGGCAAACCAATCGATTTTAATGCTATTTCCAATGCGGCCTGGTTCGGTTTACCTGCTTTTCATCAGCCGGTATTCCAGCTGAATGCCATTTTATTGATCGCACCTGTGTTTATCATTTTAATTGCTGAAAACCTCGGCCACTTTAAGGCGGTCAGTGCGATGACCGGGCAAAATATCTCTCCATATATGGGAAGGGCTTTCTTTGCAGATGGTTTATGTACCACACTTTCAGCTTCAGTAGGTGGTACAGGCATGACGACTTATGCTGAAAATATTGGGGTAATGGCAGCCACTAAAATTTATTCTACTGTTGTCTTTGTTATTGCTGGTGTTTTTGCAATCCTATTAGGTTTATCCCCAAAATTCGGTAGTCTGATCAGCACCATTCCAGTAGCAATTCTGGGCGGCGCTTCAATTGTAGTTTTTGGTCTAATTACGATCGCAGGAGCACGTATCTGGATTAGTAATCAGGTAGATTTTAGCAAGAATGGCAATATGATCGTCGCTGCGATCGCTCTAATTATGGGTGCAGGTAATTATTCACTGCATATTGGCAACTTTGATTTAGGCGGAATTGGTACTGCAACCTTTGCTGCAATTCTGATGAATCTGGTTTTTAATCGTGAAACACGGACTCTTAAAACTGGTTCAGGTACAACACCTTTAACTTCACCTGCCATGCCCGTCAAAGAATAAATCTAGAACAGTACAGATACAAAGTAGTTGATAAAAAATTTATCACTTTTTAAAAAACCTTATCTTTTATGGAAGTAACTATGACAATAAAATCTGTAGCATTCATTGGCTTGGGTGCAATGGGCTGGCATATGGCAGGCCATTTGACCAAAGCATATACAGATGTCCGGGTCTGGAACCGTACTGCCAGCAAGGCCAAAGAACATGCCAGAGTGTTCGCAACACAAGCTACCAGTCTTAAAGAAGCGGGACAGGCCGATATTATTTTTTCCTGTTTACCTACCAGTAAGCAGGTTGAGGAGATTATTCAACAGGCACAACCTAAAACGGGTAGTATCTGGGTAGATTGTACCAGTGGAGAGCCACAATCAGCACAGCGGCTACAACAACAATTAAAAGAGCAGGGCGTAACCTATCTTGATGCGCCAGTTTCAGGACAGACTATAGGGGCAGAAAAAGGCACCTTAACCGTTATGGTTGGTGGAGACCCGAATATGCTAGAGCAGGCAAACCCGGCCATTCAAACTTTTGCCGGTCTGATTCAGCATGTAGGCGACAGTGGTTCGGGATTTGCAGTAAAAGCGGTAAACAATATTTTGATGGCAGCAAATTTATGGGCGTTGGCTGAAGGTATGTGTAATTTAAAAAGCCAAGGGGTCGAACTGGATGCAGCCCTAAAATGTATTAATGCCTCAAGCGGTCAAAGTAATATGTCTCATCACATTTTTGCACAACGCGTGTTGAGTCGTGAATTTCCTTTAACTTTTGCATTAAACCTGCTTGCGAAAGATGCCACTATTGCTACACAGCTTGCAGGCACTACTCAAACTATAATGCCGGTTTTGCAGTTAACACAGCAGCTGTATCGTTCTGCCAGTAATAATTTACCCTCAGAAAGTGACTTTTCCAGTGTGGTACAGCAGCTGGAGCAATGGAATAATCTAACCCTGCAATCTGCCTGAATAAATCTTGTTGTTCTATATAATTAGATATTTGTTAATAAAAAGTCCTGTATAAACAGGACTTTTTTAAGATTATTTCCAGCAAGGTATTTTACTGAATTGGATGATGAGAAATTTCACTCAATTCTTTTCGGCTATAACCACGTGATACCAATACCCGGGTAATCCCTGCGATGACATCTTCATTGGTGGCTTTCGCCAACGCTTCCAAAAGCTGTGCATTGCTTTTACATGCACAATCATTTTCGACACAAACAACTTGGTTTTTATGTGCGTTCTGTTGCTGGTCTGCGGAGAACAGCTTTTGCCAAAAACTCATAAATTTATATTAATCAACCTAACATATGCGGAAATATAGCCAAATTAAAATAAAATACAAGTCATCCTAAGTCTTAAAAGATGAGCTCAACAGTTAAAACTTTTAATTTTACCGTTACGAATTAACAGTTTTATGACAGAGGATATATCTTATAATTTACAACTATATGTATTAGTTATATTTTTTATAAAATAAAAAGAGATTATAAAAATAATCTCTTTTACATATGATACAAATTGTTTAAATCTTTTCCAGCAAAATACCTGTCTCCACATGATGGGTATATGGAAACTGGTCAAACATGGCAAACTTTAAAATTTTGTGGCTTTCTAATAAGATTTTAAGATTATCATGCAGGGTGTCAGGATTACAGGAAATATAGATAATCCGGTCAAAGCGTTGTAATAATTTTAAAGTATCCAGATCGATTCCTGCACGTGGCGGATCAACAAAAACGGTATCGAATTCATAACTCTGAATGTCAACTTCTGCTTCCTGCAAACGTCTGAATTCACGTTCACCATTGAAAGCTTGGGTAAACTCTTCAGCTGAGAGGCGGGCCACCTGAATATTGTCAATTCCATTTTGCTCAATATTCCATTGCGCTGCATAAACTGAACTTTTGGCCAGCTCGGTTGCCAGCACCCGCTCAAATTTTAAAGAGAGCGGTAGCGTAAAATTACCATTACCGCAATAGAGTTCCAAAAGATGCTTTTGTGATGCCTCGGCAGCTTTACATGCCCATTCAAGCATTTTCTGGCAGACAATTGCATTAGGCTGAGTAAAACCACCTTCAATCTGTTTATATTTAAATTTTTGTTCTAATACCTGTAATTCTTCTACAACAAAGTCATCAGTTAATACCAGCTTTTGACCACGGCTCCGCCCAATAATTTTAATATTTAACTTTTCTGCCAGAGTTCTTGCTGCCTTTTCCCACTCATTGTCGAGTTTACGGTGATAAATCAGTGTAACCAGCATCTCATCGCTTAAAGTAGCTAGGAAATCAACCTCGAACAGACGTTTTTCAAGCAGAGGGTTTGCTTTGAGTTCTGCAAGTAAAACCGGCATAAGCTGGTTAATGCTGTGGTCTGCAATTGGGAATTCATCTACACGAATAACTGTTTTTTGCTGGTCTTCAGGATTACGTTCAAACATGGCATAAAACATATCCTGATCGGTATGCCAGATACGGAATTCAGCACGCATCCGGAAATGCTGTTCAGGTGATTCAAATACTTCCAGGGCAGGCGGGTTAAATTCGGCAAATTGAGTAGAAATACGCTGAATTTTTGCTTCAAGTTGGGCTTGATAGGTCGCGGTCATAAAGAATCAACAAAAACAGGTGAAAATCGATGCCGCATCTTAACAAAGATTGGCAGGAATAAAAATCAGTCCTGCCTTTTAACGTGCTGTGCTTTTGCCGGTCTTTATACAGTACTAGAAGGATCGGATCATTTTTAAACCAGCACTCCAGTTGCGGCCATCTGCGGGTTCGAAGAAACGTTTGTTCCCATCATTTACTATTACTGAACCTACATAATCTTTATCAAGCAAGTTATCTACCCGGGCAAAAGTATTGATTTTCCAGTCAGCATTTTTCCATACATAGCCAATATTTGCAGCCATAACTGTATAACTTGGTGCAGTATCAGAGTTAATATCGTCTACATAAATTTTATCATTGTAGCGAACATCAAGTCCTGCCTGAAAGCCGGTTTCGGGTTGCCAGTTTAAAGCGATATAGGCCTGATTTTTGGCAATTCCCGGTATGATATTGCCTTTATATACGGTTGCACGGCTGTCTGAGCCAGGAATATCTGCATCAAACTTGGCATTTAGATAACTATAACTTGCCTGTGCATAAAGCTCCTGCCACAAGTTTTTATTCCAGTACAACTCAATACCTTCACGCTGGGTGCGTTTGGCATTTTGAAAAGTATTACGGCCATTATTACTCTCTGCCGAGACAATATCATTGCGAGTCTGAGTATGGAAAATGGCCGTACTGAAATCGCCCCAATTATTCTGAGTTTTGAAACCAAGCTCATAACTGTCACTGCTGGCTGGTTTCAAATCAAAATTAATCCCCGAAGTTCCTGAGGTAGGGTAAGCCATTTCTGTAAAGGTCGGTGTTTCAAAGCCTTTAGCATAGCTAATATAAAGTGTTGAATCCGGTATGATATTCCAGCTTAATGCAATTGAGGGAAGAAGCTTCTGATAGTCTGTCTGTCCACTGTCATCCTCATTGGTACCCTTAATATATTTATCTTTAGATTCATAATGCACATTGCTATAACGCAGACCACTGTCTACCCGCCAGTCTGGCAGGAATTGCCAAGAAGCCTGAATATAGGGGTCAATATTCCATAAAGTATTTTTCTCATCACGACGCAAGTTACCTTTTACGCCATATTGTGGTGTATTGTTATTCAGTACAAAATTTTCATAACCCTGCCGGTCTTCATCCATTGCATCGAGTGCCATACCAATACTTAGGGTAGTATTTGGCAGTAGCTCTTTACCGGTCCAGCGCAAATCCGTACCGTAATACATACGTTCAAAATCGATTACACCGCCGGCATGTCGAGGGTTGGCCTGTGCAGTATTTGGAATGGACTGGTATTGAATTACATGGCGCTGGCCAAGATAAGCCATGCCATAAAGTTCATGCTGATCATTAATTGGCTTTGACCACGTTACTCCTGTTTGAGTCTGCTGAATTTCCTTACGTGTATCAAACTGTCGAATAAAGCTGGCCTGCTGTCTCGGATCATCCTTCCATTGTTGACGGGTTAAACCGCCTGGGTCATCAGCGTTGATATCCACATGGTTAACTACCCAGTTAACTTGAGAACCATCTTCCAGATTCCAGCTCAGCTTTGCATTGTTCAGGACTTTACGTGCTGCACTATGTTCCCGAAAGCCGTCAGTGTCAAAGTAAGATGAACTGATGATATAGCTTGGTTCACCTGCTTTATCTGCACCACCTTGTAAAACCAGACTGGTTTTGTTTTTATGATGGCTGCCTCCGGCATAACCCAATTCAACAGAATCACGACCTTTGCCTTCACGTGTTGTAGTAAGAATAGTCCCGCCAGATGAATTTCCATACAGGGAAGAGAATGGACCACTTAATACTTCTATATGGTCGAGACTGCCCAAATCAATATTTGAGGTCTGACCTTGACCATCCGGCATGGTGGCAGGAATACCGTCAACATATAAGCGTATACCGCGTACCCCGAATGTTGAACGTGCACCAAAGCCACGCATGGAAATTTGCAGATCTTGCGCATAGTTTTCACGGTTATTAATCTGCAGCCCTGGAACACCTTTTAGGGTTTCTGACAGATTCACATCCAGATTATTCTGATTTTGTGGCTGTTCTATACGATAGACAGATGCCGGTGTTTCAAGCCAGCTGGTATCGGTACGTGTAGCCTCAAGCGTAATTGGTGCAAGCTGTACAACTTCTTGTGCTTGAGCCCAGCTTGCCTGAAGAATGCAGGCACTCAGAAGAAGTTTTTTATATGGAAAGGCAGATAGGGAAGCAGAGCTTTTCATAAGTATCCTGAACTGGTAAATACTAATAGCCTAAGAATTTAAGACTAGATTCTTAAAGTAAAAAAGCTGAGTTTTTAAAAGATCAGACCATGTTTATTCATATATAAACCAATGAAAGTATAAGGGAAAAATTTGTTATAAGAATAAGTTAAAGCTTCCCTATGACTCTAAACCTGATTTCAAATAAAAACTCAGCATTAGGAGCGTATTAAAATGGAAATAAATGCAGCTGACCAGAATTTATCTGTAGTATCTTGGTATAAAAGTCGTAGAATAACTTGAGAAATAAGATTATTTATATTTTTAAAATTCAAAGAGATCAATAAAAAACCAGCGACTTAAACTAGAGCGCCGGCTAATATTTTAGTACTGATTAGTTTCCACGATAAGTAGAATATCCATAAGGGCTGAGTAGGAGTGGAATATGATAGTGGGGTACAGTGCCATTCACTTCGAAAATGACTGGAATTTCGGGGAAAAAAGTATCCTGTTTCTGTGTTTTGAACCAGTCACCTGTTTTAAAGGTAACTTTATAAAGCCCCTGATGAAAATTCTTGTTTTCCGGATAGAGTGCAGTAATACGGCCATTTTCATTGGTTTTAGACTGACTGATCTGAACCCATTTTCCTTTAACCTGTTCTTCAAGCGTGACCTCAACATTAGATGAAGGCAAGCCTGTTTCCAGGTTAAGTACATGCACACTGAGCGGATTAGCTGCAGCAAAACTGAATTGGGCTGCACATAGACTTAAACCGGCAATAATGAGTTTTTTCATGTTTTTACTCCTGTGATAAACTTTTTTGGACACCCTGTTCGGCGCATGCTTCATCTTGTGCTGCACCCCCTCCACCTGCGACTCCTACTGCACCAATCACTTCATTTTTATAAGTCACCGGAATACCGCCACCGAGTAGCAACAGTTCATTTAGGGTGTTCAAATTACTGGCTTCAGGGTTATTTTGAGCATTACGGTTCAGGACAGAAGTCCGTGTTTTGGTGGACAGTGCAGTATAAGCCTTGCGCTGTGCCGCAAGGGCATTATGTGGACCAACACTTTCTTGACGTTTGAGTACCAGTATATTGCCGCCCCGGTCCAGTACCGCGACTGCAATATTCTTTTGCTGGGCATGACAGGCAGTAATGGTATGATCAGCTAAATGTTCAGCAAGCTTTAGACTTAAATTATATTGCTGTATTGGTTCAGGTGTTTTCGCAGACAATGTCGTGATAAAACCTGAAGCTAAAAAAAAGCTTGCCGTCAGAACAGGCCAGTAAGATGGCTTTAACATGAGTATCTCCTTAAATCCTGAAAACATAATAAAAAGAGATGTGGTCTTGTTGGATGACAAGTAGATTACAGATTTGTCATTTAGGCGTAATGGAAAAATGGTTTTGAAATGAATATCTTGATTATTGAAGATGAACAGAAAATAGCGCGCTATCTGGCCAAGGGTCTGACTGAGTCAGGTTACCGAACTTGGCTTGCACATGACGGACGGGAAGGTCTTATGCTATTTGAACAGCATGCAATTGACTTGGTTATCCTAGATGTGATGTTACCAGAGCTTGATGGCTGGCAGGTGATTCAGACCTTGCGCCAGTTTTCGGAAGTTCCGGTATTATTCCTGACCGCCCGTGACAGTGTTTTAGACCGGGTCAAAGGTCTGGAACTGGGTGCTGACGACTATCTGGTAAAACCTTTTTCCTATATTGAGTTACTGGCAAGAGTTAAAACCTTGTTACGGCGTTCATCTACTAAAGTAGTCGAACAGTTGCAGGTCGAGAATCTGAAAATCGACTTGCTCGAACACAAGGTTTACCGTGACCGGGACCTTATTGAATTAACCAACAAAGAATATGCTTTACTCAGATTTCTGGCTGAGCATCAGGGCGAAATCATGACACGTACCCAAATTGCCTCCCAAGTCTGGAATATCAATTTTGATACTGACACCAATGTGGTTGATGTAGCAGTACGTCGCCTGCGTGCTAAGATTGATGATGCTTATCAGCCTAAACTGATTCATACCATACGTGGTATGGGCTATAAACTTGATACAAACACATGAGTATATTCCGGCATTCGCTTGCAGTTCGGCTGAGCTTATTATTTATCGGTATTGCCTGTGCAGTGTTTTTAGCGATAGGTCTACTGGCTTACAATGGTATGGATCAGGTATTAAAGCGCCAGCAGGATGAAGCATTGCGAGCCAGGGTAGAGCGGCTGGAACTCCTGATTCAAAATTCTAGCGATTTAAATAGCCTGATTCAGCGGCCCAAACTTTATGAAAATATGCTTGGAAATCAGGATAATCTGCTTATATTAAAAAATCAGAACGGAACTGCTCTGATTTATATTAATCCCTTACAGATTCATATACCCATTTTGCCTAAAGCCGAACAAACCTGGCTCATTGATAATAAGAAACAGCAGGCCACTACAAGGCTGGCATGGAAAACAATTAATTATCAGGGACAGCAGTATTTGCTGATTGCAGGTAAGCAGTTCGATGAGCGAGAGCAGGTCCTCTATAGCTTTGCCTTAAAGCTTGCAGGTTACATTGGGCTAGGAATCTTGACGGTATGTATATTGAGTGCTTTAGTCAGTTATTATGGCCTTGCACCACTAAGAGATTTAAGTGAGCAGACCCGGTTAATCAATATTCAAAAGCTGAACCAGCGTGTCAGCGAAACCAGTCAAAGTGACGAAATCAGACTACTCTCTACCGCCATGAACAGTATGCTGGAGCGGATTGAGCAAGGTTATCAGCAACTGAGCCGCTTTTCTGAAGATATGGCACATGAGTTTCGGACGCCTTTAAATAATCTGATTGGACAGACGCAGATTCTGCTTAGTCAAGACCGTGAAAAAGCCGATTATCAGGATTTGTTATTTTCCCATTTGGAAGAATATGAACGTCTGAAAAGGATGGTTGAAAATATGCTATTTCTGGCACGTGCTGATCATTCTCAAAATAGCCTAAGTATTATAGAGATTAATCTAAAAAGTAGTTTGAATGAACTGTTGGCATATTTCGAATTAATTGCTGAAGAAAAAAATCTGCAGATTAACAGCCGCCTCAAGATTACATTTATCCATGCTGACTATTTATTGTTTCAAAGAGCAGTTTCCAACCTTTTAAACAATGCGATTGAATATAGTACAGAGAATGGCCATATTTCTATAATAGCTGAACGGATAACGCTGGCAGGTAAAATATATAATGCAATTCATGTTTTGACATATAATGTATATATTGCTGAACAACATTTGCCACATTTGTTTGAACGCTTTTATCAATGTGATCCGGCCAGACACCAGCAAGGACGTTCTGGCGGTTTAGGGCTTGCAATTGTTCAGTCAATTATGAGTATTCATGAAGGGATAACAGAAGTTAAAAATATGCCAGAAGGAGTCCGGTTTAGTCTGTATTTTCCTGAACATTTAGCTGGCAATTCAGTAAACAGAAAATAAAAACATTCTTATAACCGTTTTAATTTTTCTGTTAAATACCGCATTCCTTCCGTGGCAGTCATGGAAAGTAACTGGTACTGTTCAGGGAGCTGCACATGATCGGCTTTTGGGTCAATATAGTAAGCCTCACAATGAGCAGGAATCTCATTAACCAGAGCTGCAACAGGATATACTGACAGTGTTGAACCTATCACAATAAAAATATCAGCCTGTCTTGCAAGTTTAATGGCCTGTTCATAAGCAGGCACAGCTTCACCAAACCAGACCACATGGGGCCGTAAAGGATAATCTTGCCGACATTTATGTTGCTGAAGGTCAAGCTCCCAGCCGTCAACCGGATAAAACTCTTCAGTATATTGCGCGTCCGGGCCTGATGTCTTTGCCTGGCGAATATTCCCGTGTAAATGTAATACCCGCTTACTTCCTGCGCGCTCGTGCAGATCATCAATGTTCTGGGTAATCACCTCGACATTAAAATTATCTTCTAAACTGGCAATAGCCTGATGTGCAGCATTCGGCTCGGCATCAAGAATATTTTTACGCCGTTCATTATAAAATCGTTGTACCAGTTCAGGATTTTTGGACCAGGCTTCAGGCGTAGCGACTTCCTCAATACGGTATTGCTCCCAAAGTCCATTGCTGTCGCGAAAGGTATTAATTCCACTTTCTGCACTCATGCCTGCACCAGAAAAAACAACCAGTTTCTTCATAGTTATTATGCTCCATTGCTTAAAGTTTATTTCTAATGTAATTCAGTTAAATCAACATATTAAAGCTTTAGCTAGAAGTTTATATCAGTCAGGCATCTCATCAATATTTCGCGGTTCAGCTCGGGGCTGTACATTCATGCGATGGCGAAATGATGAGGAATGTTCATAAGCCTGAATTCGTACCCGCATAATCGACCCTAATGGCTGATGTTCACGAATTCCATGCCAAGGATTAAAAGAAAGGACATCATCTGAATACACCCGTCGGGCCGGACCAAAAGTATCCTGCTGGGGAAAATGCAGAATACCAATATTCTGATGTGGAGATTCTTCTTCACGCCATAAAACTGCTGCATCCTCAACTGGCATCTGTTCAAGATCAGTACAAAGTTGCGCACGTATTACGTAATCAGCAGTATTATGTTTAAAAAAATCCCTGACCAGATCACGGATGGTGGACTCGGATTCAATCTGCATCTGTTGTCCTGTAAGTGTTTTTACTGAGTCGGATTCAGGGGCAACACTAATCTTGGCAATATAATCGCCATAGCGTAACGCAGCCATTGTATGATAGGTCTCACCTAATATGTGGTTCTGGCTGCGAGCCAGACCTTGCAAAGTTGCAGGTGCGGGAACTCCTGCAGATTCTACTAACTGATTAACGCCACGTAATACTGAACGCATACCGCGCATCATACTCTCAGGTGCCTGCTCGCCTTGAGTAATGAAAGGCAGCATCTGTTTGTATTTTCGTACTGTCCCGAAAGCCAGTACCGGTATATTGACCATTAAAAAATCCTGATTATGACCATCACTGGGATCATCAGGAAGTAACCGGTGTCCGGGAACATTTAAAATTTTAAGAGCAAAGCCATGAGGTGCCGGAATCTTATCGCTACGCAAATCTCCCGGGGCAGCAGAAAGACGCACCATAACATCATAATGGCCAGGGTGAGCGAACAGGCCTTGGCGCAAATGTTCAGGCAAATTTTCAGGAACCTTCAAAATTCCTTTTAAGAATCCATGTGATTTTGCATGAGCATCACGGACAGCATGACGGTGTTTATCAAAGACTTTACAGTTTGTTTCAGCCATCTGCTCGACAATTTCTTGAATCAGACGGTCCTCATCTGGCTGTTTTTGTTCTACTCCGGGATAGTAGCGCACATAGCGTTCCGGCATGACAAGGCTCCTTTATTATTTGAATATGACTAAATTTAAAAATAAGAAAATAATTTGGTACTAATCTAGCCAACTCTAAAGCAATGAAATATGCAACTTGGTAAACAATTCGAGTGTATTTGGTAAATATAAAGTGCTGGCTTGAAACCTAGAGGGGGACTATTGTAGAAACATTTTTCGCCACATGAGCTTACAGTCAGACATGTTATGCTTGAACTTATTTGTTCAGCCATTCAAAGGATAATTTCGTGCAATTACATCATCATATACAAACTGCTTCTGAGGCCACTACACAAACTCCAGTTGTATTGTTGCATGGTTTATTTGGTAGTTACAGTAATTTGAATATGCTGGCACGGGGTATAAAAGACCGTGATATTTTTCAGCTGGATCTGAGGAATCATGGACAGTCTGGTCATTCGGCCGAACATAATTACGAACTGATGGCACAAGATGTAATCGAAACTTTAGAACCCTTTAAACTGGAGAAAGTCATTTTGATCGGGCACTCTATGGGCGGAAAAGTTGTGATGAAAATTGCGGCTTTAAGACCGGAGTGGGTAGAAAAGTTGATCGTACTGGATATTTCACCTGTGCATAGTAATCATGGTGAACATGAGCAGATTTTTAAGGCATTAAAAGCGGTAGAAGCCAGTGATGTACAAACCCGACCTGAAGCAATGACAATTATGCGTGAATACCTTCAGGAAGAAATGGTTATACAGTTCCTGATGAAATCCTTTAAGGCTGGGCACTGGCTGTTTAATGTCGATGCTCTGGCGAACAATTACCCGAATATTCTGGCATGGGAAACTATTGAGTCCTCATCCATTCCAACCTTATTCATCAAAGGTAGCAAGTCACCTTATATTTCCAAAGAAAAACATTTTCAGGCAATTCACCAGCAGTTTCCATTTGCACGGATTGAAGAGGTTGAGGCAGGCCACTGGTTACATGCAGAGAAAACAGAACAGGTCATGGCACTCATCTTAAATATGCTGGATACCTGAGCCTTACAGTTTTCTAGACTTCATATCTTAAAATATAAAAAACCTGTCATTAGACAGGTTTTTTTATATGTATTAATTAGTGGTCATGATGAAGATATTCTGGTTCTTTTGATAGTGCAAAACTACACAGGAAACAGATAACAAGCATGACAATAACATAAACGAAGAAAGTATTTTCAAACCCTGCTTCTTTAAATTTTAAAGCAACGGCAGGAGCCGAGCCTCCAAATAATGCATTACCTACTGCATAAGAGAAACCGACACCAAGTGCACGAACATGGGTCGGGAACATTTCTGCTTTAACCAGGCCACTAATAGACGTATAGAAACTCAGCAACATCATCAGGAAAATAAGCAGGAGCGTTACGATTACAGGTGAATAGCTGAAGTGTCGCATCCCGACAACCATTACTGGATAGATAAAGATAGCACTGGTGGCACTAAACAGCAGCATAGATGCCCGTCGTCCAATCCGGTCGGAAATCATACCGAATATTGGCTGCGCCAGCATAAATACAAATAGGGCACAAGTCATCATAAAACCGACAGTCTTGCCATCAATACCGATATTGGTTAGGTAGGTTTTTGAATAAACAGTAATAACATAGAAAGTTAATGAACCTGCCGAGGTATAGCCAACCACCAGTAAAAAGGTTTTCCAGTGTTTTTGAAATAATGCACGCAGGCTACCAGACTCTTTACGCTCACTGTCTTCATGTGACAGAGTTTCTTCAAGACGGCTACGGGCCAGCAAAGAAATAATGGCGGTAATACCCCCGATGACGAACGGAATACGCCAGCCGCCGTCCATTAACTGTTGTTCACTCATAAAAGCAAGCAGTATCACACCTAGCAGACTCGCTAGAAGTTGACCGCCGGAGAGGGTGACATACTGAAAAGAAGCATAAAAACCACGCTGGCCTTTTAATGCAATCTCGCTCATATAGGTTGCAACCGCTCCGTACTCGCCCCCAACCGATAAACCTTGTAACAGTCGAACCAGTAATAATAAAAATGGAGCTGCCATACCTACCTGTTCATATGTAGGCAGTAAGGCGAAAAGGAAAGAACTGATAGCCATCAAACTGATAGAAATAACCATCGACTGTTTACGGCCCCGGGTATCAGCAATACGGCCAAAAAGCCAGCTACCGATTGGACGCATAAAGAAACTTGCCGCAAATACTCCCCAGACATAAATACCCTGTGCGGTAGAAGTCATATCTGGTGCAGTAAGTGCATGCTGGAAATACATGGCAAAAACAGCATAAATATAAAAATCGAACCATTCCACCAGGTTACCGGAGGAAGCCCCGACAATTCCCAAGACCCGTTTCCGTTTTTCTTCTTTCGTATATATGACTTCACTCATCTAGATATCCTTATGGCTATGCCAGTTGTACTATTTGCTAGATAATCATTATTTAAAATATATAAATGATCGTATTTTCTCTTCTTCTATATAGGAAGAAGATATACACAGTAGTTAGCATTGGCAATTATAGAGATTAAATATTAAAAAGTAGCCATATGAGAAATTTTAGTAAATATATGGGCATTAATTCGGCATTTTTATTATAAATATAAAAAGACTTTTAATTACAGGTAAAAAAACAAGCCCTAAAATATGAAATTTCAGGGCTTCTGGCTTTGAAGTATATTTAAGCAAGCTTAAAATTTCTTGGTGTAATTTACAAAGAACCGGTTCTCGGTAAAGTCATTACCGTATTTGACGTCGTAATTAATCAGAATATATTGCAGAGCTACACCCTTCAGCGCAGGCTGCTGGAATGCATAATTTACAATAATATTTGATTCACTTTCCTTGTTTTCTCGGCCATCTGCAGTTTTAAAGTCATTGCCATATACATACTTCAGTGTCGTATTCAGGCCCGGTACATGGTCTTTAAAGTCATAACCGTAGATAAAGTGATATGACTTTTCATCTTGCTTGAAGAAACCGGTGGTATTCCAGTTAATAAAATAAGTTTCTGGCAAGAAACCGTCTGGAAGCGGGTAAGCAGACTCACCAATAATTTGCTGGTAACCGATACCAAAGCTATGGTTTTTAATCTTGAGAGTTTCCAGTAGACCTACATTTTGTGCATCTATGTCAAAATTATTTCCGGTATCTTGAGCATTAAAATATTTAAAGCGTGAGTTAACTGAAAACTCTGGCTGTTTCCAGGTATGATCTAGACCAAGGTAATGCTTGTTATATAGATTTTCCAGATTACCAAAATAATATTCTGCTTTAAGATTTGGCATGATCTGATAACGCAGGTCAATATAGTTTAAGCCATCAGAAAATTCGGTTATGCCGTTTGAAGTAAATGAAAACTTGCGAAAGTCTTCTTCATTGCGTGGCGAAACCTTGGTAATATGGCCAATTTCCAGATTTAACTGGTCGGTCAGTTGTGATTTAAGATTAGCTCCCCAATAGGACGTCAATAGTTGTCGGCTGGCATCTACGGCAGTAACCGGTAAATCCAGCCATAACTCACCCAAACTGAGCAATGTTCTGTCATAACCCAGTTTTAAGGTAGCGCCATATTTTAAAAAGTCGCGTGCTTGCGTTTGAGTTACCGGATCAAAAGGTAGAACAGTATCGGCAACGTGTTTGTCTGAACTTAAACGTACCGCGTACTGTACTGAGGCATCTGCACCAATTTTGACTGGCAGTCCTGCAATCTCAAGTGGGGTGTCAATCATTCTGGATTTATAGAATAAAGAAGCAGACTGTGACCAGCTGCCGGTATCTTTTAAATCGGAACGTTCAAAGTTACGATCAATATATGCATTTTTTAAGGTAAATTTCCATTCATCTTCAACTGGAAAAAGTACAGGTAAACTTGGAGCAGCAGTAGAAGCTTTGTTTTGCTGTACGGGACTTCCTGCAATATTCTCTGGAAGCGGTGTACTCTGATGAACTGCTGTATCCTGATTACCTAGCGGAGATTCAGCTGCCCAAAGCGGTAGAGATGCCGTAAATGCTGCCAGCATAACCCCTGAAGAAACTGCAAGATGTTTAGTTTTTAATTCATTCATAGAGTTTAGTTCCATTTCTTGAAATAATGTGCCCATCCTGGGCACATAGATAAGTTAAGTATTTAATGAGGTCGTTGTATTTAAAGGTGGAGCAGGGCTAGCAGTTACAGATACTTTTAAATTGACCAGAAAAATTGCTAGGGCAGCAATAATACCGGGAATAGCAATCGCTAAAAAGTTCATCTGATGTGGTAACTCCAGTGTAAGTAAGGCACCTGTTAATACAGGTCCAACAATTGCACCAATCCTGCCTATACCGGATGCCCATCCCAAACCGGTTGAACGTACAGCTGTTGGATAAAACTGTGCGACAAAAGTATAAAGTAGAATTTGCGATCCGATGGTTGCTGCGCCAGCAATCGCGATCAAGCTATACAGCACAAATTGCGGGCTGTTGAAACCTAGTAAGATCAGGGCAAGAGCACCTAATATAAACATGGTAGTAATGACAGGTTTCAGATGGAATCTGTCTGCCAGTACTCCACCACCAATTGCTCCTACCATTCCCCCAATATTTAAGGCAAACAGAAACAGCATGCTGGCACCTAGTGAATAGCCTGCTTGCAACATCAGTTTTGGCAGCCAGCTTCCTAAAGCGTAGACCATCAATAGACACATGAAAAAGGCTATCCAGAACATGAATGTACTGAAAGTACGTCCACGCTGAAATAAGGCACGAACAGGTGCACCCTGATGATCAATGTTTTCATTTAAATAAAGTTCAGTCTCAGACCCTACAGCTAGCTGAGGAGATAATTTCTGAACAATATTTTTAGCTTGTTGCTCGTCTTGGGACTTGATCAGGAATGCAAGAGATTCAGGCAGAAGTTTCCAGAGTAAAGGTAAAAACAGTAAAGGAATACCCGCTATGTAAAACATAATCTGCCAACCATGATCTTTGACTAACCAGGCACCAAGTAAGGCAGATACCATACCGCCAATGGCATAGCCACTAAACATGATTGCGACTAAAGTACTGCGAATTTTCTTTGGTGCATATTCTGTCATAAGGGCTACAACATTTGGCATAACCCCTCCGATACCTAGCCCGGCAATAAAGCGTAATATTGCAAATTCGACAGGACCACTGGCAAAAGCGCCTATAAAAGTAAAACCACTAAACAGTGAAACACAGATTAAAATAGTTTTCTTGCGGCCCAGTTTGTCAGATAGCGTGCCAAAAATCATGGCGCCAAACATCATTCCAAATAATGCTGCACTGGCCAGTAAGCCTGCTTGCACTGCCGATAATGACCATTGCTGCATTAATAGCGGTAGTGCGACCCCATAAATAACCAAGTCATAACCATCAAAAATAATAATGATCAGGCATAAAATTAATACCTTCCAATGAAAAGGCGTAAATTTCGCATAGTCTATAAGATCATGAATATTGATCTGACTTTTATTCATTCTTCACCTCCAATCTGTGAAGTACTGAGTAATTATGCTGATAAATTAGGCGGGAGCTTGTATTAAGTCAAAAACTTAATCAGTATATATTTATGTAATAAAGGTATGACTAAAATTTATTATTTAATTATTTGATCTTGAAAAATATTTATCATATTAATGAAAATAGAAATTTATATATTATTTTTATAGTTATATAAAAAATATTTTATAGATAGAGTAAAATAAAAATGTATAAAATTATTTTAACTTAATAAAAATTTTAATAAAAAACCGGATAAATTAATTTATCCGGTTTTGAAATTTAAAAAGAAAATGAGATTTTAAATTATCTTATAAAATCTGAGATTATCTGTTTAAATATTTCAGGCTTTTCAATATTTGAAATATGAGAAGCATTTATTTTGGCAAGTTGAGCATTTGGAATACGCTCAAGCATAAATTCAGCGTCTTCTACGGTAGTGACCGGATCTGCTGTACCTGCAATAATTAATACTGGCACTTTAATCTCTTTAAGCTGATCACGTAAATCCGCTTTAGCCAGAGCCTCACAACAGCTTGCATAACCTTCGGAGCTGCCAGCTGCTAGGTCGTTACTCAAATGCTTTACAATTGCTGTTTGGCTCTGGATAAAGGGTTCGGTAAACCAGCGTGAAGCAGCAGTTGCAGCAATAGGCTTTAAGCCCTGTTCACGGACCAAACTGGCGCGTTCCAGCCAAGCCTGTTCCTGTCCAATTTTTGCTGCTGTATTGCAGACTACAACGTGATTAAAGCGTTCAGGATAATGGATCGCAAGCCATTGTCCTGTCAGGCCGCCCATAGAAATTCCACAAAAGCTGGCGGTCTGTATTTTAAGGTGGTCAAGCAGGTGAATAACATCCAGACCTAATTGTTCAAGCGTATAAGGACCTGGAGGTGCAGAGGAGCTGCCGTGGCCGCGTGTGTCATAGCATATGACAAAAAAGTGAGCTTGGAAGTAATCTAGTTGCTGCTGCCACATACTCAAATTAGTTCCAAGCGAGTTGGAAAAAATCAGTGCCGGCTTGTCTGTATCGCCAAAAGTCTGATAGTGCAGGGCAATATCATTTAAAGTAAATGTTGGCATTATAATTTCCTTGAAATTGTTTAAACCCGTTCAATAATCATGGCGATACCCTGACCGACTCCGATACACATCGAACACAGCGCATAACGGCTATTACTCTGTTCCAGCTGATTGAGTGCAGTGGTCACCAGCCGCGCTCCCGAAGCACCCAGTGGATGACCTAGCGCAATTGCACCCCCATTCGGATTCACCTTGATACTGTCATCCGGCAATCCTAAATCCCGGGTGCAGGCCAGTGCCTGTGCCGCAAATGCTTCATTCAGCTCGATTACATCCATCTGCTCAAGACTCATGCCCGTCTGGTCCAGCAGTCTCCGGATGGCCGGAGCCGGGGCAAAGCCCATAATCCGGGGTTCAACGCCTACCGTGGTCGCCGCAACAATTCTGGCACGCGGCTTGAGCTGGTACCGGGCAACAGCCTCATCTGAAGCCACCAGTACTGCGGCTGCACCATCATTAATTCCTGAAGCATTGCCCGCAGTGACCGTGCCTTCTGCCTTGACTACAGGTTTAAGCCGGGTCAGGCCCTCAAGCGTGGTTGAGGCACGTGGATGTTCATCGCTATCAACCACTACTGCTTCCCCCTTACGCTGCGGTATCGTTACCGGGGTCAGCTCGTGTGCGAAGAAACCTCGCTGCTGGGCGGCAGCCGTGCGCTGCTGGCTGGTCAGGGCAAAGCGATCCTGGTCTGCCCGGTTAATGCCAAACTGCTCAGCGACATTCTCGGCAGTTTGTGGCATGGTTTCAACACCATACATTTCTTTCAACTTGGGATTGATAAACCGCCAGCCCATGGTGGTGTCTTCAATCTTCTGGCTGCGGCTAAAAGCCGATTCAGCCTTGCCCATGACAAAGGGCGCACGGGTCATGCTTTCTACCCCACCGGCAATGACTAGATGGGCTTCTCCGGCCTTGATGGCACGCGCTGCCATGGCGATGGCATCCATGGACGAGCCACACAGCCGGTTAACCGTCGTGGCTGGTACCTGATATGGCAGACCTGCCAGCAGGGCTGACATGCGGCCGACATTACGGTTGTCTTCACCCGCCTGATTGGCACAACCATAGATCACATCATCGAGCTGGTTCCAGTCCACGCCCGGGTTACGCTGCATCAAGGCCTGAATCGGCACGGCACCGAGGTCATCAGCACGGACGGCTGCCAGACCGCCGCCATAACGGCCAAAGGGAGTACGGATGGCATCAACAATATAAGCATTCTTCATGGGTTCTGACCTTCTATTCTCTGCTGCATGGGGACAGTGAATCTATCAATTTGAGGTGGCATCAAGCAGGCGGGCACCGGTCAGTGACTGCAGCTCGTCAAAAGACAGCCCGTCGACTTTCTCGATGACCTTCAGACCTTCCGCGCTGACATCAATCACGCACAGGTCGGTATAGATACGGTCAACACATTTCAGGCCGGTTGCTGGGTAGCTGAGTTCGGCCACAATTTTTGGTTCACCTTTTTTGGTGACATGGTCCGTGGTTACAAATACTTTCTTGGCACCTACAGCCAGGTCCATTGCCCCACCAACTGCCGGGATGGCATCTGCCGCTCCGGTATGCCAGTTGGCCAGATCACCATTTTCAGCCACCTGAAAAGCGCCGAGTACACAAATATCCAGATGACCACCACGCATCATGGCAAACGAGTCACCGTGATGAAAAAAGGCACCACCTTGCAGCATGGTGACGTATTCCTTGCCAGCATTGATCAGTTCCGGGTCTTCTTCACCCGTTGCCGGTGGCGGACCAAAGGCCAGTAGGCCGTTTTCCGAGTGCAGGAATACATCCTTGTCTTCTGGCAGGTAACTGGCAATTCTGGTCGGCAGGCCAATACCCAGGTTGACATAGGCACCATCCGGAATATCTTGGGCAACCCGGGCTGCAATCTGGTCACGGGTCAGTTTGGTATAGCTCATCATATTCTCCTTGGCGGCTTATGCGTGGGTATTCGGGCTCGATGGCGTGACCGCCACGACATGCTGGACAAAGATTCCCGGGGTCACGATATGTTCCGGATCCAGTGCACCCAGCTCTACCACCTCGGAGACCTGGGCAATGGTGACCTCGGCTGCCATGGCCATAATCGGACCGAAATTGCGTGCAGATTTACGGTAGACCAGGTTGCCCCAGCGGTCACCCTGATGAGCCTTGATCAGGGCGAAGTCAGCCCTGATCGGGTTTTCCAGCACATAGTCCTTGCCTTCGTGGTGCAGGGTAGGCTTGCCTTCGGCCAGCAGGGTGCCGAAGCCGGTAGGTGTATAAATGGGGCCAAGGCCCATACCGGCCGCCTGGATGCGGCAGGCCAGATTACCCTGCGGAACCAGCTCCAGTTCGATCTTGCCGGCACGGTAGAGTTCATCGAAAACCCAGGAGTCGGACTGGCGCGGGAAGGAGCAGATGATTTTACGTACAGCGCCTGACTTGAGCAGTTTGGCCAGACCATAATCACCGTTACCGGCGTTGTTATTTACAATGACCAGATCCTGCACGCCAAGCTCGATCAGGCCATCGATGAGTTCAGCTGGCTGGCCGGCTGTACCGAAGCCGCCAATCATGATGGTAGAGCTGTCTTTAATCTGTGAAAGCACTTCGGCTAAGGAAGTCCTGCTTTTATCAATCATAATATGTCCTAGTCAAATAGATAACCTGTTTCAGCTTTTCGAGCTTTGGGTAGAAGCTACAGCAGCCGTAATTGGCTCATGTTTACTCAGTACCAGATGTGCAATTACACCAATACAGATACCCCAGAAAACCGAGCTGAGGCCCAGAAAATGCATGCCAGAGGCAGTGGCTAAAAATGTAATCAGCGCTGCATCCCGCTGAGCATCATTTTTCATTGCCATACTAATATTGGTGGCAATCGCTCCTAATAATGCAAGTCCTGCTAATGCAGCTACCAGTTCCTTGGGTAACAAACTAAAAAGCATGACAATACTGCCAGCGAACAGACCGCCCAAAATGTAGAAAATACCGTTGGCGATCCCAGCAATATAACGCTTGTCTTTAAGTTCATGGGCATCTTTACCCATACATAATGCTGCCGTGATTGAAGCCAGTACAATAGTGATACCCCCTACACAGGCCACAGCAAGAGAGGCAATACTGGTAACACTGATAATCGGTTTGGCCGGCGTGTCATAGCCGCTCAGTTTCATAATTGCCATACCCGGTAAAAACTGTCCGGACAGGCTGACCAGAATCAGTGGAATAGTCAGGTTTAATGTGGAATTCCATGACCACTCAGGCATGATGAATTGTGGAATGGCAAGGGAAAAATTCATTTCAACCGGATTCATTTTTCCAAGAATCAGACTTAAACCGATGCCAGACACTAAAACCCAGATCATTGCATAGCGTGGACTTAAACGTTTTGCGACCAGATAAACCCCTAGCATGCCAAATACAATGATGGGCATGCTATCTGTAGCTTTAAACAGTCCCAGACCGAACTGGAATAAAATCCCCGCCATCATGCCAGCTGCTACATCCTGAGGAATCCATTTCAATAATTTATCAAAATAGCCGGTGGCACCGATGGCAAAAATTACTAATGCAGAAGTGATATAGGCGCCTACTGCCTCATTTAGGGAAATATGAGGGAATAACGTGACCAGCAGGGCAGTTCCCGGAGCAGACCAGGCAGTAATTACCGGAGTTTTATAACGTATGGACAGGTAAATTCCTGCAACTGCTGCACCGATTGAAATTCCCCAGATCCATGAAATCATCATGGCACTAGAAACATTAGCCTGTTGTGCCGCCTGGAAAAAAATAATTAAAGGACCTGAATAAGAAATCAGCACTGCCAGAAATCCTGCGACAGTTGCTGAAATTGACCAGTCTGCTTTTAATGTCCTGAACAGGGTTGCCATTGCGCATTCGCCTCCATGCAATTAAATTCAATGATCCTGTTGAATCTTTTTATATAAGATCAGGTCTAACCCTGATCACCTCCACCTACCGGTATGACACTGCCGGTAATATACGATGACTCGTCAGAAGCCAGAAAAACAATGGCATTTACTTGTTCCTGAATAGTTCCATAGCGGTGCATTAAAGACCGGTCAATCGTCTGGTCAACCACTTCCTGCATCCAGTGTTTTTCAGCGTCTGAAAGTGGGCTGTCATTCCGGGGCACTTTCCGTGGAGGTGCCTCAGTTCCGCCTGTCGCTACAGCATTGACCCGGATTCCATCTTTGGCATGTTCAAATGCTAAAGATGCTGTTATGGCATTTACACCACCTTTAGAAGCGGAGTAGGGAATACGATTAATACCACGGGTAGCGATAGAAGAGACATTAACAATAACACCGGACTGATTTTTAATCATTTCTGGTAAAACTGCACGACAGCACCATAAAGTCGGGAAAAGTGAACGGTTTACTTCCTTGATGATTTCCTCTTCAGAAAATTCCTGAAAAGGTTTCATCCAGATGGCACCACCCACATTATTGATCAGTACATCAACACGACCATAAGTTTCCACTGCTTTACTCACGACTGCCTGAGCACCGGCAAAAGTTTCCAGATCTGCCTGAATGGTGACAGCGTTACCACCCGCCGCTTTAATTTCGGCTGATACTTCTTCTACATAGTCAGAGCGGTCTGCCATCACTACCTGAGCACCTTCTGCCGCTACACGCAAAGCTACTCCACGACCAATGCCTTGAGCTGCCCCAGTAACAATGACTACTTTATTATTAAATCTTTGCATATTCATAAGCTTCTCCACAGAGATTAATTTGCAGAGAATTTTTCAAACAGGAAGTTTGCAGGTTTAACACCTTCAGCGTCCAGCCAGCCGCGTACTGCCTCGACCATTGGCACCGGTCCGCAAAGATAAATATCTACATCACCGCTATTTAACCAGTCATGATCAATATGATTGGTCACATATCCCTTACGTTCATGCAGGCTTTCCGGATTAGCTACAACTGTGCAGTATTCAAACCACGGAAATTTTTCCTGAAGCTCATCAAGTTTTTCAAGAGCCACCAGATCAAAGTCGTTGGTTACACCAAAAACTAGACGTACAGGCTGTTCACAGCCCTTTTCTTGCAGTACCTGTAGCATTGACATGAACGGTGCTATACCTGTACCACCTGCCAACATGAGGACCGGGCGGTTAATATTACGCAGGTAAAAACTGCCAAATGGACCGGTAAAACTCATCTTGTCGCCCGGTTTTACAGTTTTGCTTAGAAACTCACTCATTTTGCCATTGGGTACATTACGCACGACAAAACCAGTCAGGCGATTGCCCGGTTTTGAGCTAAAAGAATAGGAACGGGTTTCCGTAGTTCCCGGAATCTCAACATTAACATACTGCCCAGCCAGAAAATGAATATCCGGCTGGCCTTCATCAAGTTCAATATCAAATGTAATTGTCGAGTCAGACAGGTTTTCAACCCGTGATAGAGTACCCTGAAATTTATGGATTTCAGTTTTACATACATCTGAAGATGCCTGGATCTGGAATACGGCATCTGAAGTAGGGCGGCACTGACAGGCCAGAATATAACCTTCTTCAGCTTCTTCCGGTGTAAGTGCATCTTCAATATAGTTTTCTTCTGGCATGTCATAGCTACCAGATTCACAGAACGCACGACATGTACCACAGGCGCCATCACGGCAATCCAGAGGAATATTGATTTTTTGGCGATAAGCTGCATCTGACAGAGTTTCACCCTGAGCAACACTAATGAATCGGGTAACGCCATCTTCAAATTGAAGTGCTACATTGTGGTTTGACATGGCTTGAATCCTGCAAAAATATTAAAACTGGAGCGCTCAGCCAACATTCCGTTTGGCTGAGATTTGATACATGTTAGATATGGTAGATATCAATGACTTGATTGATATAGTCGTTCTTAAGCACTACATATTTGCTCAGGATTTTTGCTTCATTACCTGAAAAATCAATCACATAACGTGACATACCAAAATAGCTGTAGCTGGTTTTATAACGGTAACTCAAAGTATTCCAATTAAAACGTACCATGACCTTGCCGCCTTCACATTCAACTATTTCAATATTTGAAATATTATGACTGGTACGGGTGTCAGGCATGGTGGCACTTGAACGTTCTGTTTTAATCCGGAAAATCCGGTCTTCAAGTCCTTGACGGTCAGGGTAGTAAATCAGGGAGATTTCAGACTGCGGGTTTTCAGTGAGTTTGTCATCATCATCCCAGGCAGGCATCCAGAAAGAAGCTTCCGGCGCATAGCAGGCCAGCCATTCATCCCACTGTTCATCATCCAGAAAACGGGCTTCTTTAAAAAGAAACTGGCTGACCTGTTCCAGTGTTACGGTTTCGAGGTTCGCTGTTGCATTCATGCGTTCTCTCCTTGATCAGCCAGTGCCTTTTCTGCTGCAATCGCTTTTTTCATCTCATGTAACCAGTGCTGATGCTGGGCTAGATACAGCCCTTCATCTTCAGTTTTAATACCGGAAAGTTTCGGTTTTAAACCAATTTCATTAGCTGCATCATCTGGTCCTTGTACCCAGTGCTTAGATCCACGGCACATATCGTTCCATTCCAGTTCAATACCGGCATATCCTGCTTGGCAGGCACGGAATTCTTCAAGGTCATCCGGAGTTGCCATGCCAGAAGCATTGAAGAAATCTTCATACTGGCGAATGCGGCGTGTACGGGCTTCAGGTGATTCACCTTTAGGGGCGATACAGTAAATGGTTACTTCAGTTTTATTTACTGCCAGGGGACGTAATACCCGGATTTGTGAACCAAACTGATCCATCAGGTAGACATTTGGATACAGACATAAATTTCGTGAGCGTTCAATCATCCATTTGGACATCGCGGCGCCATAACGCTCGGTGTATTCTTCAGCCTTGCTATAATTGGGACGGTCTTCCGGATTGGCCCATTGGGTCCAGAGCAACATATGGCCATTTTCAAAACCATAAGAACCCCCACCTTGCTTGCCCCATGCGCCTGCACTCATGGCCCGAACATTATCACCAGCCTGTTTTTCCTTGCGTTGCTGGGTTGTCGCGGCATAGTTCCAGTGCACGGCAGAAACGTGGTAGCCATCAGCTCCGTTTTCTGCAGTAAGCTTCCAGTTCCCTTCATAGGTGTAAGTCGATGCACCACGCAGAATTTCCAGTCCTTCATCAGACTGGCCAACAATCATGTCAATAATTTTGGTAGCTTCACCCAGAAATTCTTCAAGAGGGGGTACATCAGCATTTAAACTGCCAAACAGGAAACCTTTATAGTTTTCAAAACGTGCCACTTTCTTTAGGTCATGTGAACCGTCTTTATTGAAACAGTCAGAATAACCTGCATCTGCCGGATCTTTTACTTTAAGCAGCTTACCAGAGTTATTAAATGTCCAGCCGTGGAATGGACAGGTATAAGTGGCCTTGTTGCCGCGCTTGTAACGGCAAAGCTGTGCACCGCGGTGCGAGCAGGCATTGATCATAGCATTCAGTTCACCGGTACGGTTACGTGCAATGATGATCGGCTGACGGCCAATATGGGTAGTGTAATAGTCGTTATTGTTCGGAATCTGGCTCTCATGTGCCAAGTATACCCAGTTGCCTTCAAAGATATATTTCATCTCCAGATCAAACAGGGCCTGATCTGTAAAGACTGAGCGGTGAAGTTTAAATTCACCAGTTTCAAAATTGTCTACAAGTAATTCATCAATACGGTCAAGGTGGCTGGTATTGATTACAGGAATACGTGGCATGTCCGTTCTCCGACTTTCCAAATTTGTGGAAGCCACCGGGTTTAGCTAAAAAGAGCTGAACCCGGTATCTCTATAACGCTTAAGCGCTTGCGCGGCGTCGTTCAACTTCGCTAGAAGGAGCAGCTTCTGCTTCTTTCACGAGCTCAACATTAAAAGTGATGTGCTTGAATGGCTTGTCCAGTTCACGACGGGCTATTTCAGCTTCATCAGTCACATCTGTTGCTGTGGCAACCAGCCCGTCACGGGTAGCAAAGGCAAAGTCATCCCACAGATACTCGTCACCTTCGATATTGAACTGGGTGGTGAGCTTGCGGTAACCCGGTGCCGATACAAAATAATGCACATGAGAAGGGCGATTACCATGACGGCCGAGCTTGTTTAAAAGCGCCTGGGTAGTGCCTTCTGGCGGGCAGCCATAACCTACCGGCATGGTGGTGAGGGCAATATATTTACCATCTGCATCTGTAAGGATGGTACGGCGCAGGTTAAAGTCGGTCTGGGACTTGTCAAAGAATGAATAGTTCCCCAGGCTGTTGGCATGCCAGACTTCTACCTTGGCTCCTTCAATAATATTGCCCTCTGTATCAGTAACTGTGCCTTCAATGATCAGAGTGTCGACCTTGTCGGACTCGGAGCCGTCATCCATACGGGCAAAGCCGACAGACTCAGGGGCACCGGCCACATAGAGCGGGCCTTCGATGGTACGGGGAGTGCCGCCAGTAATACCGGCCTTGGCATCTGCCTCATCGGCACGCAGGTCGAGGTAGTGTTCAAGACCGAGCCCGGCAGCGAGCAGGCCGAGTTCATTGGCCTGGCCTGCATCGGTCAGGTATTCGAGGCCTTTCCAGACTTCAGAGGGCTGGATGTCGAGGTCTTCGATGGCCTGGAACAGATCCCCGAGCAGACGGACGACGACCTGCTGAATGCGCTCATCGACCGGGCCTTTAGCGGTATCGACATTCATTTGTTTTACGAGCGCATCAATTTGTTGACGGTTCATACTATCACTCCTTAAGTATGTATAAGACGCTAACGGGGCTGGCGACAAGCGAGAAAGGTTCCCTGATGTGCTGGCCATCACTGGCTGGCCTCGTTCCGTCTGTTGTTATTATCCTTCGTTTAAAGGAAAGTACGGATGCAACTGTAGAACTGCATCTTTTTTACTGCATCAACTTTATGAATCGTTTTCACGTACAGAAGATGGATGGCGATTCAGAGCCATGATCTCAATATTCATATAAGGGTAAAGCGGTAGACCCTGCAAAATGTTGTGCAGTTCTTCATTGTTTTCCACATCGAAAATACTGATGTTGGAATACTGACCGGTAATACGCCAGATATGACGCCATTTACCCTGGCGTTGCAGCTCTTGGGAGTAAGCTTTTTCAACAGCCTTAATTTCGTTCGCTTTCTCGCTTGGCATATCTAGTGGAATATGCACATCCATACGCACATGAAATAACATGTTAAAACTCCTTATCCGCTTGCCTTAACGACGTAATTGTTCAATCTTGTTTTCATCCACTTCAATTCCTAGACCTGGTGCATTGGGCACAACCAGTTCAAAGTTCTCGTATTGCAGTGGTGTTGTTAAAATTTCTTGGGTCAGAAGAAGTGGGCCAAAGAGTTCTGTGCCGAATGCCAGATTTTCAAAGGTAGAAAAGGCATGAGCAGAGGCAATGGTACCGACCGGGCCTTCAAGCATGGTGCCACCGTACAGGTCGATTCCTGCAAGACAGGCAATCTTGGCCACATCACAAGCTTCAATCAGTCCACCAGACTGTTCGACTTTGACTGCGAATACATCGGCGCCATGCTTTTGTGCAATACGGAAAGCACTGTCCGGCCCGGTTAAGGCTTCATCAGCCATAATTGCTACTTCGAAACGCTGGGTCAGACGGGCAAGAGCATCGGTATTCTGGATAGCACAAGGCTGTTCAATCAGGTCAATTCCACCGTCCTGTAGCTGCTGGATTCCGCGAATACATTCCAGTTCTGTCCAGGCACGATTGATATCTACACGAATACTGACCTCAGGCCCCAGAGCTTTCTTGATGGCAATAACATGATCAACATCTTCCTGTAATGGACGTGCGCCAATTTTCAGTTTGAAAGTATTATGGCGCTTCAGCTCAATCATTTTTTTAGCTTCGGCAATATCTTTGTCTGTATCACCAGAAGCCAGTGTCCAGAGTACTGGCAAACGGTCACGTAAACGACCGCCCAGAATTTCACTTAATGGTAGGCCCAGACGTTTGGCCTGTATGTCCAGCAGTGCAGTCTGAATTGCACATTTAGCAAAACGGTTACCATTAATGGTCTTGCGGATCAGTTTTGAGATCTGTGCAATATTCTGGTTCTGAACGGAGGAGAGCAGAGGCGCGAAGTAAGTGTCAATGTTGGCTTTAACACTTTCTGGGCTTTCTTCACCATAGCTGAGTCCACCAATAGTAGTGGCTTCACCCCAACCTACAGTTCCATCTGTTGCAGTAATTTTCACCAGAACCAGGGTCTGAGTCTGCATGGTTGCCACAGAAAGTTTATGTGGACGTATGGTCGGAATATCGACGAGTAATGTTTCTACAGATTTATACATTATTGAAAATCTATGCTGACTTATCTCTTGCGCATACCTTAAAAGAATGATTAAAATGTGTCTAAGACTGAATTTGCATTTTAATATATCTTAAAGGTATGGAAGACTCATGGAACTGAGACATTTACGCTATTTTGTGGCAGTGGTAGAAGAACAGAGTTTTACCAAAGCTGCAGAAAAACTATTTATTGCCCAGCCTCCGCTGAGCCGGCAAATACAAAACCTTGAAAGTGAACTGGGTATCCAGTTATTTGAACGGGGCAGCCGGCCATTACAGACTACCCCAGCCGGTCAATTTTTTTACCAGCATGCCGTTAAACTTTTGTCGAATGCTGAAGAAGTTAAATCCATGACCAAGCGTATAGGTCTGGTTGAGCGCAGTATCACCATGGGGTTTGTAGGCTCACTTTTATTCGGTTTATTACCGCGAATTATTTATTTATATCGTCAGCAGCATCCCCATTTAAATATTCAACTGGTAGAGATGAGCACCAGAGACCAGATTCAGGCACTAAAAGAAGGTCGGATTGATGTCGGCTTTGGACGGCTGAGAATCAGTGATCCGGCAGTTCACCGGATTTTACTGCGTGAAGAACGTCTAATGGTCGCTGCACATTCAAGCCATCCGATTGCACAGCATATTGAAGGTATATATCTGGCAGATATTGTTGATGAAGACCTGTTTTGCTATCCAAACACGGCTAAACCTAATTTTTCTACACAGATCACCACGCTATTTTCTGAGCATGGTCTGGAGCCTAGAAACATTAAGGAAGTTCGTGAAATTCAGCTAGCTTTAGGACTGGTTGCTGCGGGTGAGGGCATTTGTATTATTCCTGAGAGTGCCAATACTATCCGTTTTCCACATTTAAATTATGTGCCTTTACTGGATGAGGCAGCAAAAAGCCCGATTTTTCTGACTATTCGAAATATGGACGAAACGGAAAACATCCGGTCACTATTCGACTGTATCTATCAGGTTTACGATCTGGAAGCGATCAAATATGACCGTGCCTTATTTTAATTCTAAAAACCAAACAGGTTAAGGAACCTGAGCCAATAAAAATTGTCGCAGCTCATGAGTGAATTTAACCGGTTCACTTAAAAGCGGCGTATGGCCCGAATGCTCAAAATAAACAGGGTGAGCATTTTTCAGGCTTTTAGCAATGATCGTTTGTCCTTCTGCCGCATATAAGCTGGAATTCTGCCCAATAAAAAAAGTGACTGGACATTCAAGTTGTGACAGTGCTTCGCGATAATCTTCAGTATGGTACAAATAACTTTCCAGATACCAGCGCAGGTAGTCCAGTCGTTGAAGAGGCAACAGATATTTTTGCAGTTTCGGTTTTTTAAGTGCGGTATGAAACAGCAGGGAAGAAAATCTGCTATTCCCCTGTAAAGATACAAACCTGTACCAAAGCTGAAGCAGTTCAGTACGTGTATGTGTTTCTAGCTGACTGATGCTGTGTATATCGGGTTGCCCAGAGAGAGTGTCAAGCAGCTGGCGCAATAACAGCTTACATTCTGTATGCTTTTCACCCAGCAGGCCATATTTCCAATTCTCATCTGCCAGAATTTTTGGCGTCTGGTCAATATGTAAATAGGCCTTTAACCTGTCACCCAGGTTTGCATAGTGCATACCATGCATCGCTGTAGTGGCACCCATTGAATAGGCAATCAGAATAAAATTATCCAGCTGCAACTGGTTAATCAGTCTGGAAACATCCTGCCAGTGACTGGAAATTGCATCTAAGGATTGAGGAATGGCGCAGTTTCGAGAACTCCCAAAACCGCGCCAGTCTGGAATAATAAACTCAAAGCGGTTCAGGCTGCGTGCAATAAAAGGTAACCATTGCCAGCTTTGCATTCCAAGACCAGATAATACCAGTACAGGCTGACCGCGACCAATCCGGCGCACATACAGGTTTTCTCCATCAGGCATGCGGTAAAGTGGCATGATTAACTCCTCAGTGCTAGAACTTTTCCAATGCAGGAATAACTTCTTCAAGCCATTTGATCCAGTGAATTTCCAGATCAATACCCAGCTGCAAAATCATTTTATGAATATATAAAGTACGGTCAGTGGTCGCACTTCCAGCAAAGTCCTTCGCATAAATATTCTGGTAGAGTTTTAGATTATTCTGGTGTAATTCCAGATGTCGCTGCAATTCGGGTAGTACAATATTTCCACCCAACTGGGCTTCTGCACGCAGACGTACCATCAACTCTTCCCGTAACTGGGCGGGCGGACTTTGTTCCATCATCCATTTGGCCAGTTCAATACGGCCTGCCTGTTCAACCTGATAGGTTTTCTTTCTACTTTGGCTGGGTGCTTCTTCAACTGTAGAAATCCAGCCCTTTTTCAGCATACCGCTTAGTTCACGGTAAATCTGCTGGTGTGTTGCATTCCAGAAAAAGCCCATAGAACGGTCAAAACGGCGTGCCAGTTCAAACCCGGTACTCGGTCTTTCCAGTAAACTGGTCAATAATACATGGGCAAGAGACATCGGTGAATTCCGCAACTTTAAAAATGACGCTTCAGACATTATGCAACATGTTGCATAAAAAAAGAATATCTATTATAAGTTATGCAATAAGTTGCATAAGCTAGCAAAGATAGCGAGCCAAGGAGAAAAAATGTCGTACTATCCACACTTACTTGCCCCTTTAGACCTCGGGTTTACTACATTAAAAAACCGTGTATTGATGGGTTCAATGCACGTGGGCCTAGAAGAAGCTCCACAAGGATACGAACGGATGGCAGCATTTTATGCCGAACGTGCGCGTGGTGAGGTAGGGCTGATTGTGACTGGCGGTATTGCACCTAATGATGCAGGTGTAACCTTTGCTGGCGGTTCTAAACTTGATTCTATTGCTGAAGCAGAAAAGCACAAGATTATTACTCAGGCTGTTCATGATGCTGGCGGTAAGATAGCCATGCAGATTTTACATACGGGACGTTATTCCTATCAGGCTGATCCGGTTGCACCTTCTGCGATTCAGGCCCCGATTAATCCGAGTAAGCCTAAAGAATTAAGCTCGGCTGAAGTCTGGCAGACTGTCAGTGACTTTGTAAATTGTGCACAGATGGCACAATATGCCGGTTATGACGGTGTAGAAATCATGGGCTCAGAAGGCTATCTGATCAATGAATTTATTGCTGCCCGCACCAACCATCGTGATGATGAATGGGGCGGAAGTTATGAGCAGCGTATCCGTTTCCCGATTGAAATCGTCAAGCGTACCCGTGAAGCAGTCGGAGAGAATTTTATTATTATTTACCGTCTATCGATGCTGGATCTGGTAGAAGGCGGTTCTACACTGGACGAAGTTGTTTATCTGGCTAAAGAAATTGAAAAAGCTGGCGCGACAATTATTAATACCGGTATCGGCTGGCATGAGGCACGTATTCCAACCATCGCCACTAAGGTTCCACGTGCTGCATTTACCTGGGTGACTGAAAAGTTGAAAGGTGAAGTGAAGCTGCCACTGATCACATCTAACCGTATTAATACCCCGGAAATGGCAGAATATGTCCTGTCTTCCGGACAGGCAGATATGATTTCGATGGCACGTCCAATGCTGGCCGATGCCGAGTTTGTTTTAAAAGCCCGTGAAGGCCGCAGTGACGAGATTAATACCTGTATTGCGTGTAATCAGGCATGTCTTGACCATATTTTCTCTATGAAAATTGCATCCTGTCTGGTTAATCCGCGCGCATGCCATGAAACTGAACTGATTTTTAAAGAATCTGGATCACCGAAACAGATTGCTGTGATAGGTGCAGGGCCGGCAGGTTTAAGTTTTGCAATTTATGCAGCCAGCCGTGGTCATCAGGTCAAGATTTTTGAAAGCAGTAACCAGATTGGTGGACAATTCAATATTGCCAAGACTATTCCGGGCAAGGAAGAGTTTTATGAAACTATTCGCTACTTTCAGCGCCAGATTGAATTACAGCCAAATATCCAGCTACATTTGAATCATTTGGCGACTTATGAAGAGCTAAGCCAGGCCAATTTTGATGATATTGTGATTGCAACAGGTGTAACACCACGCCATTTGGAAATTGAAGGTGCGAATCATCCTAAAGCGTTAAGCTATCTGGAAGTGCTTAAAGAACGCCTGCCTGTTGGAAAGCGGGTTGCAATTATCGGAGCAGGTGGTATTGGTTTTGATACAGCAGAGTACCTTACACATGAAGGGGAAAGTGCCAGCTTGAATCCTGAAAAATTTTATGATGAGTGGGGAATCGATACGACCTATCATCATATGGGAGGCTTGAAACAGCCAAAATTTGAACCCTCACTGCGTGAAGTCTACCTATTACAGCGCAAGCAAAAGGCTGTAGGTGCAAATCTGGGTAAAACCACAGGCTGGATACATCGCACTGGCCTAAAACATAAGCATGTGCAAATGATGTCTGGTGTAAATTATGAAAAAATTGATGATCAGGGTTTGCATATTACGGTGGACGGCAAACCCATGCTACTGGAAGTGGATAACGTTGTAATCTGCGCCGGACAGGAATCTTATACTGCCATGTTCGAACAGCTGCAAGCTGACGGAAAACGTGTGCATCTAATAGGAGGCGCAAGAGAAGCAGGTGAGCTGGATGCTAAACGCGCCATCCGTCAGGGCGCTGAACTGGCAGCCATTATTTAGGTTTTTATATAGGGCAGGCGGCCTGTTAATGCTGTCTGTCCACTTTCAACTTTAAAACAATAAATTGTTAAAGAGATAAAACTGATGATCCTGACCACTACTCAACAAGCCATACAGGCTTGGCACCAAATGCTTTGCAGCCGTGATATGTCTGTTCTGGACGAACTTCTAGACGAACAAGTGATTTTTCGGTCACCTGTTGCGTTCAACCCGTATGAAGGTAAAACAGTCGTTCGTTTTATATTAATTAATGTCATTGAAATATTTGAGGACTTTACTTATCACCGTGAGTTCTACACAGAAGACGGTCACAATGTAGTGTTAGAGTTTTCTGCTCATGTCGGAGAAAAACAGTTAAAAGGAATCGATATGATCCGTTTTAATGAGCAGGGCAAAATTGTTGATTTTGAAGTCATGATCCGGCCAAAAAGTGGTCTCGAAGCGTTAGCTGCACAAATGGGACAACGCATGGCAGCATTTATGCCTCCAGCCCATTAAGTCTACTTAAAGTTCATTCTTCATACTTTAGAAATATACCGAGAGTTAAATCAAATGATGGTAAAAAAGCTCACCGCCCTGACACGAGAACTATTGGATCAGGTTACAGGCGCTGAACAGCCTAAACTCTACTTTGACCCGAATGGTAAAGTCCAGCAGGTACTGGAGCACTTGCCACAGCTTAAGGAAAAATATCGGCCAACACCGTGGTTAGCGAACCAGCATGCACACTTGCTATATTTTGACCTGTTCAAGAAAAGACGTATTAAGCTCAAGTATGACAGAATTGAGCCATTAACCATGCAGGATGGTGGGACTACCGGTATTGCCTGGTATGGCGAACAACTTCCGGCTGATGTACCTACTATAGTATTAATGCATACGATTACCGGCTCACCACAAAGTATGAGCGAGCTGGTGCGTGATTTACATCACTATACAGGCTGGCGTATTGCGTTATGTTTGCGCCGTGGTCATGCCAAATTGCCAATGACTGTACCGAAAATCTGTCTGTTTGGTTCAACTGATGACCTGCGTGAACAGCTCATTCATATACAGGGCAAATTTCCTGAATCTGTATTATATGGCGTAGGCTCTTCTGCAGGAACTGGCCTGTTGGTACGCTATCTGGGAGAGGAGGGTCATCATACTCCATTTAAGGCTGCCTTCGCCTTTTGTCCGGGCTATAATACCGAAATTGGTTTTCAGAAGGTGCACCCGTTTTATAGTAAGGCCATGACAAAGAAACTGTTTAAATCATTCATTCATCCTTATCAGGACGCTTGGAAAAATACAGGCTCATTGCCGAAAGTACTTGCTGTTAAAAGTCTGGCTGACTTTCAGAGCTGTTACTTTGAACTGGCAGGTTATAAGGACTTTGAAAGTTATAATCAGGCAACTAATCCTGTTTATGTTATGGACAATATCCAGATTCCTCTAATGATTTTAAATGCTGAAGATGATCCGGTTTGCCATATTGATAATTTTGAGCCATATAAAGAAATGATTATGCAGATGCCAAATATTATGGTGATTACAACCCGTAAAGGCAGCCACTGCGGATTTTATGAAGGTCTTACCCGTACACGTTCATGGGCGGCACGTTTAATGGCAGACTACCTGATTGCACAACATAAACTGGCTTCAGTAAACTAAGAGTAGTCTGCTTAAAACAGATAACATGATAAAAACCTGAAATAGCTGGCCTCTTCCATAACCATAAAACAGAAGGGGCTTTAAAATATAGGAATATAATAGAGATAAAATATCATGTCTGAACCGATTCATTACCTGATAAATAAACCTGTTAGTACGCAGCAGTATATTGACCTTTTACAGAAAACTTCATTAGGTCCAAGACGACCCATCCAGAATGCAGACCTGATCACAGGCATGCTACAGCATTCAAATCTGGTCATCTCAGCATGGTATAAACAAGAGTTAGTAGGTATAGCAAGATCGGTTACAGATTTTTATTTTTGCTGTTATCTCGCTGATCTGGCAGTGACAGTAAGATTTCAAAAAGAGGGTATTGGAAAAAAGCTCATTGAAATAACAGAACAGCAATTACAATCGGAATGTACATTGACTTTACTTGCAGCTCCACAGGCTGTTACTTACTACCCCAAAATTGGTTTTTCTCAGCATCCTAGTGCTTGGGTGAAAAAGCCATCTATTTAAGTCAAAGTCTTCAACTCATCATTAATAAAAAAACCCGGTAAATATACCGGGTTTTTACTGTTCTGACTGAACAGAAGAACGGATTGTTTAGTTTTCAAGAGCAGGTGAGGCAGCCGCAATAGCAGCTGCAACAGCATCATCTTCGCTCTGTGAATCTGAACTGGATTTCTGCTGGCTGGCGGTACTGTCTGCTTTTGGTGCTGGAGCTGGCTTAGGCTCTGGCTTTTGTGGCTCAGGTTTAGGCTCGGGTCTCGGTTCAACTGGTGCAGGTTCACGATATTCGCGGCGAATTTCAGTTGTGGTATTTGGCGTTTCTTCACGAACAATTTCAACTGTCTCGGGAATTTCAGGTTCAGCTTCAACCGGTTCTAGAGGTTCAATTTGTGCAGGTGCTACAGATTGTTGTTCAACTACTTCAACCTGTTCTTGCTCCTCTTCCTTTGGCGCTTCTTTTTTTACACACGCGGTGAGGAACAAACCTGTTGCGATCGCACCACAAATCAAAAGTTTCTTATTCATAATTGCATAAATCAGGACTTAAAAGAGACCAAGCTATTATAACAGTAAAAGCTGTCAGAAAAATCATGCACATTACGCCTAATTTTTTATCGAAAATGCTGATAGAATAACCAGTTGTTTATTGTTCTATGAATTGATGCGGAATGACTTTGCTTTATAGGTGCCGAGTAAAGTAAAATTGCGCAACATTGCAGGCCGAATTCGGCTCGATTGTACGAGAAACTCAATGACCCATTTTATTTTCGTGACTGGTGGTGTGGTTTCATCACTAGGTAAAGGTATTTCAGCAGCTTCAGTAGCAGCACTTTTAGAGGCTCGTGGTTTAAAAGTCACCATGGTCAAAATGGATCCATACATCAATGTCGATCCAGGCACTATGAGCCCATTCCAGCATGGTGAAGTTTTTGTTACAGAGGATGGGGCTGAAACTGACCTTGATCTGGGCTATTACGAGCGTTTCCTGCGTCGTGCAAAAATGACCAAACTGAATAACTTCACTTCAGGACGTGTTTATCAGGATGTTCTAAATAAAGAACGCCGTGGTGACTACCTGGGTGGTACGGTTCAGGTAATTCCGCATATTACTGACAATATTAAAGAACGTGTACTCCGTGCAGGTGAAGGTTATGACGTAGCAATTGTTGAGATTGGCGGTACGGTGGGTGATATCGAATCACTACCATTTATGGAGTCAGTGCGTCAATTAATGGTCGAGCTTGGTCATAAGCGTACCATGCTCATGCATCTGACACTGCTGCCTTATATTAAGTCTGCAGCAGAGCTTAAAACCAAACCGACCCAGCATTCTGTAAAAGAATTGCTGTCTATCGGCATTCAGCCCGATATTCTGATCTGTCGTACCGAACATGATGTAGATGCTGACACCAAACGTAAAATTGCACTCTTCACTAACGTTGAAGCACGTGCAGTTGTAGTGTGCAAAGATGCACGTTCTATCTATCAGATTCCACGTAACTTCTATGAACAGAATGTAGATGACCTGATCTGTGAACGTTTCGGTTATAACGATCTTCCAGAAGCAGACCTGACTGACTGGGATAACGTAGTTGAAGCTTTACTGAATCCGGAATTTACTGTTCGTGTTGCCATGGTTGGTAAATATGTTGAACTTCCAGATGCTTATAAATCTGTGAATGAAGCATTACTTCATGCGGGTATCCAAAATCGCGTTAAAGTACAGATTGACTATGTAGATGCTGAAAAGCTTGAAGCTGAAGATGTGAATGAAGTGCTTGCCACCGCTGATGCCATTTTAGTTCCGGGCGGTTTTGGTGAGCGTGGTACTGAAGGAAAAATGAAAGCCATTCAGTATGCCCGTGAAAACCAGATTCCATTCTTCGGTATCTGCTTGGGTATGCAGCTTGCAGTGATCGAGTTTGCGCGTCACGTTGCCAATATTGCTGATGCAACTTCTACAGAATTTAACCGTTCAACTAAAGCCCCGCTTATTGGCCTGATTACTGAATGGTTAGATGAACGTGGTGAACTTCAGCAGCGTAGTCTTGAATCTGATCTTGGTGGCACCATGCGTTTAGGTGCTCAAAAGTCTGAACTGGTTGCAGGAACTAAAATCCGTGATATTTATGCTGCAGCTGAAATTAGCGAGCGTCATCGTCATCGCTATGAAGTGAACGATCACTTTATTGCTCAGATTGAAGCGGCGGGTATGAAAATCTCAGGCTATTCTGCACTACAGCATTTAGTAGAAACTGTTGAAATCCCTGAGCATCCTTGGTTTATTGCAGTACAATTCCATCCGGAATTTACAAGTTCACCACGTGATGGTCATCCATTATTTGCTAGCTTTATCGGGGCTGCGAAACAGCAGTATCAGAAGCGTAAATAAGACTGTTCAGGAAATAAACCAGGAAGTTTAAATGGCACTACTAAAACCACAAGAAATTGTACGTTTAGGCGATATACAAATGGCAAATCATTTGCCTTTTGTATTATTCGGCGGTATGAATGTACTTGAATCCAAAGATCTTGCTTTCGAAATTGCCGAAACCTATGTCGATATCTGTAAACGTCTGGATATCCCGTATGTCTTTAAAGCCAGTTTTGATAAGGCGAATCGTTCAAGCCTGAATTCTTTTCGTGGACCGGGCCTGGAAAAAGGAATCGAGTGGTTAGGTGAAATTAAAAAACACTTTAATGTTCCGATCATCACTGATGTGCATGAGCCGTATCAGGCGGCTCCTGTTGCAGAAGTTGCCGACATTATCCAGCTGCCGGCTTTCCTGAGCCGCCAGACGGATCTGGTTGAAGCTATGGCAAAAACCCAGGCTATTATCAACATTAAAAAAGCCCAGTTTCTTGCACCCCATGAGATGCGTCATATTCTGCATAAATGTCTGGAAGCCGGCAATGACAAACTGATCTTGTGCGAACGTGGTTCAGCTTTTGGTTATAACAACCTTGTGGTTGATATGCTGGGCTTCGACATTATGAAAGAAATGAATGTTCCAGTATTTTTTGATGTAACCCATGCCTTGCAAACGCCAGGTGGCCGTGCCGATTCTGCGGGCGGCCGTCGTGCCCAGATTGCTACATTAGCACGTGCTGGTATGGCTACAGGACTTGCGGGTTTATTCCTGGAAGCACATCCTGACCCGGAACTGGCCAAATGTGATGGGCCATGTGCGTTGCGTCTGAACCAGCTAGAGCCATTTTTAGCACAATTAAAAGAATTGGATACTTTGGTTAAAGGATTCAAAAAATTAGATACCCATTGATGCTGCTGCTTGCATCTTGTTATTCATTCAACTGAGGAATTGTTCATGAGCCAAATCGTTGACATCCGTGCACGTGAAATTTTGGACTCTCGTGGTAACCCAACCATCGAAGCTGATGTAATCTTGGAATCCGGCGTAGTTGGCCGTGCATGTGCACCATCTGGTGCTTCAACTGGTTCTCGTGAAGCTTTAGAACTGCGTGATGGCGATAAAGCACGCTATTTGGGCAAAGGCGTTCAAACTGCGGTTAATAATGTTAATACCTTAATCCGTGATGCTTTATTGGGTAAATCAGTATTCGAACAAAAAGACATTGATAATACAATGATCGCTTTAGATGGTACTGAGAATAAAGAAAAACTAGGCGCTAACGCAACTCTAGCTGTATCTTTAGCCGCTGCCCGTGCTGCTGCTGATGAAAAGAAAATTCCTCTTTTCCAATACATTGCAGACCTGCGTGGCCAGAAAACTTTGACTATGCCTGTTCCAATGATGAATATCTTAAATGGTGGCGCTCATGCAGATAACACTGTTGATATTCAGGAATTCATGATTGAACCTGTGGGCTTTACCTCATTTGCTGAGAGCCTGCGTGCTGGTGCAGAAATTTTTCATTCTTTAAAATCAGTTTTAAAGAAACAAGGCTTAAATACTGCAGTAGGTGATGAAGGTGGTTTTGCACCAAACCTTCGTTCAAATGAAGAAGCAATCACTGTAATTCTTTCAGCAATTGAGCAAACTGGCTATAAAGCTGGTTCTGATATTATGCTGGCGCTGGACTGTGCATCTTCAGAATTCTATAAAGATGGTCAATATATCCTTGCAGGTGAGGGCAATAAGGCATTCACCAGCAACCAGTTTGCTGACTATCTTGCAGGTCTGGTAAATCAGTATCCAATTATCTCGATTGAAGATGGCCTGGACGAGTCTGACTGGGAAGGCTGGTCTTACCTGACTTCTATTCTTGGTGACAAGATTCAGTTAGTAGGTGATGACCTGTTTGTAACCAATCCGAAGATACTACAGCGTGGTATTAATGAGAAGGTTGCTAACTCTATCCTTATCAAATATAACCAGATCGGTACTTTGACCGAAACACTCGACGCAATCTATCTTGCTAAAGCAAATGGTTACTCGACTGTAATTTCTCACCGTTCAGGGGAAACTGAAGATTCTACTATTGCAGATCTTGCCGTAGGTACAGCAGCGGGCCAGATTAAAACCGGTTCACTTTGCCGTTCTGACCGCGTAGCAAAATATAATCAATTACTACGTATTGAAGAAATTACTAAAGCAGTTTACCGTGGTAAAGCTGAATTTAAAGGATTGAACTAACTTTTCATGGCTTTTATGAAAGAAGTTTTCGGTTCAATTTCGAGCAAAGTATTGCTAGCACTGGCAATCATTATGATTGTCGTGCTGCAGTACCGCTTCTGGTTTGGTGAGGGGGGCTATTTCCCTCATCAGACTCTGACTCAGCAAATCCAACAACAAGCTGATATTAATCAAGAATTAAAAGAGCGAAATCGCATTTTAGCAGCGGAAGTGTATGACCTCAAACATGGTATTGAAGCCATTGAGGAACATGCGCGTTTAGACCTCGGTCTGATCAAGCCCCATGAAACTTTTGTACAGATGAGTACAATCAGTACTCAATATAAACCCATTTATATTGATCCTAATGCCAAGGTTGATTTAAGAACCAATGAGTCAGAACCAGACCCTGTTACTGAAACACCCTAAACTCTGGGCGGTAATTCCTGCTGCTGGCTCAGGCAGCCGTTTTTCTAAACATGAACTTAAACAATACCAGTTAATTGGGCAGCAAACTGTACTCGAACACACGGTTAGCCGGTTAAATCAGCTAGATCTAGCCGGATATGTACTTGCAGTTAGTGCACATGATGATGTTGCTCGAACTTTACCTTTAGTAAAGGCTGAGAAAGCTCACTTTTGTCTGGGTGGGCAAGAAAGGGTGCATTCGGTACTCAATGCTCTCCATTATCTAAGTAGTATTGCTGATGAAGATGATCTGATACTGGTACATGATGCAGCGCGTCCCTGTGTCCAGTTCAGCAGCTTGCAAAATCTGGTTGAGAACGCTATCAAACAGAACTGTAGCGCTATTCTTGCTATAGCTGTACGGGATACTTTAAAACTGGTATCTGATAAACAGCAAATTACCAGAACAGTAAGCCGTGAATGCTTATGGCAAGCCCAGACTCCACAGCTTGCCAGACTAGGATTGCTTAAAGCTGCGATTGAAAAAGCATTGGCCGACCAGATCACAATTACTGATGAAGCCAGTGCAATTGAACATGCCGGATATCCTGTTCAAGTAGTAATGGGGCGTTCGGACAATATAAAAATTACTTATCCGGATGATCTTGAGCTGGCCAAGCTGATTATTGAATCTCAAAATACAGCTTCTTCTTAGTATTATTATAGTTATATTCAATGAATTAATTTTTATTCTTAAATTTTGATACTGAAGCTGAATATTTCATAAGCTTACCCACTGTTTAAAAAAAGGCACAATTCATTACCTGTAGATGGTTCTACCTTTTCTGCATTCCTGAAATACTTAAAAGGCTCATAAATAGTGAATGAGGTGGAAAGTGCCAATACAACAAGATGAAACAATGACTAATCCGGTTTATTCACAGGCCTCTGCTTCAATTCGGGCCTGTACTGAATGTATTATCGCTTGTCAAACCTGTGCAGCAGAATGCTTGCAGGAAGAAATGGTAGGCATGATGCGTGAATGTATCCGTCGCTGTTTAGATTGTGTGGAGCTATGCCGTCTTTGTATCAGCTATGAAATCAGAGGCTCGGCACTTTTAGACAATGTGATGGCGCTATGTGCTCAGGCATGTGAACGTTGTGCTGAAGAATGTGGTTCACATGAAGATCAGCATTGCCAGCATTGTGCTAAGGCCTGCGAGCAGTGTGCAGAAATCTGTCGCGCTTCAGAAATGCCTATTGATTAATAAGTTTTAGAAATATAAAGTCCGGTCTCAGTAGTCCGGGCTTTTTTATTTAAGTATTAATCTGAAATTACAAAGTTTAGTCGTATAAACGGTAAATACCGTTGAATCGCTCACAACCTTTCTGCTGTGAACTTACTGTAAGCAAGGCTTTCTGAAAGTTAAAATTATATTTACAATCATGTTCATTATCGATAATTTCCTGCTTGTTCTCGGGAGTGGTGTAAGCGAGAAAAGCAATGTTTTGGGTCTCTTTACGATTATTCGGGTTGCGGTATGCAATTCCCTCAATCTTGATTCTGTCTTTAGAGAGTTGGTGTACCTGTAAATGTACAGGCTGTTTCGCAATTAAGCCATTTTCATATTTTAAATAATGCTGGGTTAAACTCTGATTCATTGAAGTATAAATGTCCAGATCATCCATACGCAGTTCGAACTGCTGTTTAAAACAGTCATTACTTTTACACTGTTGCATACGATTTAGCCAAGTCAGATGTGTGTCTTGAAGTAAACGGACCGGAGCATCAGTAATCAGGTAGGCTGTAAGATATTTATTATTTAGCATTTGACGTTCGGAGTCGAACTTATCTGAGCAAATACGCTTTAAAGCAGGCGCAGTAATATCAGATGTACACTGTAACGCTTGAGCTACGGCCATTGATGACCATAAACAGGTCGCTACAAATAATGATCCTATTATTTTAATGTGAGGAAACTCGGTATTCAATAACATGATCGCTTATACTTTTGCTATAGAGTTTGCTTACGTAATATAGCGAAATCACAAGCTAAAATACAACTGATCTAAGATTTATTTATAAGGAAACAGTCATGTTAAGACCGCAGTTCCGTATCGGCCAAGGCATTGATGTGCATGCATTTGAAGAGGGTGAATTTGTTCATCTGGCAGGTGTCAGGATTCCACATACTCATGGTTTAAAAGCTCATTCAGATGGCGATGTAGTTTTACATGCATTAGCTGATGCTCTACTGGGGGCACTGGCACTAGGAGATATTGGACAGCATTTTCCGGATACTGACGATGAATTCAAAGGTGCGGATAGCCGGATATTACTCAAGCATGTATATGATTTAATTTTAAAGGAAGGTTATATGCTGGGTAATGCTGATATTACCGTAGCCTGTGAGCGCCCGAAACTGGCCAAATATAATCTTGAAATGCGGCAGAGCATTGCTGAGGTACTCAATGCAGATATTTCACAAATTAGTGTAAAAGCTACAACTACTGAGAAGCTGGGATTTACTGGCCGTCAGGAAGGCATTTTGGCGACTGCTACAGTTTTACTTTTACTTTACTCAAACTGACGAACCTGCATTAGTGACTGTTCCAGTTCGCGTGTTGCTTTGCGGCCTTGAAGTTGTAAGGCAACCGCATGAATTAATCCGGTCCAGGTATCATCGGGTTCCCAGATTCTGTGCAAATACTCTTGTGCTGTAGGCATATCTATATTCATAAAGTATTGTCGATATAAGTACATGAGCACACTACATTGCCGGTTATCAGCACAGTGCAGCCACACTATCTGCTCACAGACCAAGTGATTAATCAGCTCTAGAACCAGAATAGCCTGATTGGCTGAAGGGCGTTCATTATCTAAAGGAATGTGAATATAGTTGAGGTCAAGGTCCAGGCACAACTGATCTTCATTTCTAAGAGCCATTTCAGCTTTACTAGAGGCAAGATTAATAATGGTCGAGCAACCATAAGCCTTGATTTGTTCGAGATTTTCTGCAGTCAACTGACCTGAGCAAAACAGGCGCTCATGAACATAATCAAAATATGGGATCTGGCTTAAAGCATATTCTAGTTCATTCATATGGTACAAATCCTATATAAAAAACGCCATCATGATGATGGCGTCTCAATGTTTAACGATTTGGTAAAACGTCTTTTAATGCTTCATGCATGGCAAGTAAGGTCTTTTCGGTAGTTTCCCAGTCTATACAGCCGTCTGTGACTGACTTGCCATATTCAAGGTCATCCAGTTTCGCAGGAATATCTTGGCGGCCACCCTTGAGATGACTCTCGACCATAACACCAACAATTGACTTGTTCCCATCAATAATCTGCTCAGTTACATTTTTTAAAACCAAGGGTTGCAAATACGGATCTTTGTTCGAGTTGGCATGACTGGCATCAATCATGATCTTATTACTAACCTTGGCTTTAGCCAAAGTCATTTCCGCATCAGCCACAGCACCAGCATCATAGTTCGGCTTGCCATTACCACCTCGCAGTACTACATGTGCATAAGCATTACCTGCAGTACGGATAATAGAAACCTGGCCATTCTCATTCAGGCCCAGAAAGCTATGTCCATGTTTAACTGACTGCATGGCATTGGTAGCTACTGTCAGGCCGCCGTCAGTACCATTTTTAAAACCTACAGGTGAAGACAAGCCGGAAGACATTTCACGATGGGTCTGGCTTTCTGTAGTACGTGCACCGATAGCAGACCACGAAATCAGGTCTTGATAGTATTGTGGTGAGTTCGGATCAAGAGCTTCTGTTGCACAAGGTAAACCTTTTTCATTGAGTTCAAGTAACAGCTGGCGGCCAATACGAAGACCCTTTTCAATATTAAAGGAGTCATCCATGTCCGGGTCATTAATCAGACCTTTCCAGCCTACAGTAGTACGTGGTTTCTCAAAATAAACACGCATAACAATATAAAGAGTATCCTGAACTTTTTCACTCAAGACTTTTAAGCGGTCAGCATATTCATGTGCAGCTACCGTATCATGGATTGAACAAGGCCCAATCACGACAAACAGGCGTTTATCAATACCATCTAAAATATTACGTATAGTTTCACGGCCTTTCATGACGGTTTGATAAGCCGTTTCACTTAAAGGAAGTTCTTCTTTCAGTGTTGCAGGAGTTACAAGTGGTTGAATGCTTTTCACATTTACATCACTGATATCTGAAGGGGATACTGTTTTAGACTGTAGTGTATTCATTGCCGTCACTGGTGATTGTTCATACAGAAGTGGTTATAGTTACTTGAATATAACATGATTTAAGTGATGAATTGCTATACAAAAACTCTGTTAAAGCCTGAAAAAGCAATTCATTTTACGAATTAATTATATCTTGTGTGTTTTTTCAACAGTACTAATGACTGCGCTTTCTGAAGTAGTTACTGGTTTGGCTTTAACCGGATGCAACATAAAGTTGATACCTAAAGCAAACAGGGTAATTCCCAGAATCTTGCGAATAATACGTTCAGGTAACCGTGAGCTGATTAATGTACCAACAATAATGGCTGGAATGGAACCGACTAGTAACCACATTAATAGAGTGAAATCGACATTTCCCGAACTCATGTGGCCTAAGCCTGCAACCAGTGTTAGCAATACTGCATGAACTACATCGGAACCAATAATCCGGATCATTGGCAAATTAGGGAACATAAGAATCAATGCCATAATGCCAAAAGCGCCAGCACCTACCGAAGAGAGGGTAACAAATATACCCAGTACGATACCCATAAATAAAATATAGAAGCGGCGGCGAGGATTAGCAAACAGCGCTTGTTCCTGATCAGAAACTTCAGGTTTACGAAAACGGCTAAAAAATTTTTCAATCTGCGCACGGAAAATAATTGAAATACCGGTCAGAGTCAGCATAAACCCTAAAACTGTGGTAAGAACAGCTTTATAGTGAGTGGACTGGCTCAGATAGTGCTCAAGCACCCAATGGGTCGCAAAAGACGCTGGAATACTCCCCAATGCCAGCCAGAGAACTATGGGCCAGACAATATTTAATTTTCTGGCATGGACCAGTGAGCCGCAGAATTTTGAAATTGCTGCGTAGAGCAAATCGGTACCAATCGCAATATGGGGTTCGATCCTGAACAAGCTGATTAAAATAGGTGTCATTAATGAACCACCACCTACACCTGTTATACCTACACAAAAACCAACCAGTACACCAGCCAAAATGAATTCTAGAGGACCAACCATTAACTCATGCCAATATAATAAAACATGTCTATGTTATGACTTTTTCATATAAGCAGTTGTGACGATTAATGATTTACTTATGCAAAAAAACGCTAAGCTTGACTATGACTTTGTTGTACAGATACGTCAATAAAGCATTTTCACTATCTTCTTTGATATTTCCTATTCGGTTTTAAGTCATTTATTGTCAAGATCATGAAAAATAAAATAGGGGTAGCGAAAATCCAGACACTAATAAATCCAATGGATAGATGATAGCTACGGGTAATGAAATAGGTTGCTGATATAAATATAAGGCTACAAAATAACCTGAGCAATAAGGGGTATTTTACAAGAAAAGCCTTATTAGAACTAAGAGTCTTGGCAAGCTGCTTTGAACTGCTAAGATAAAATCCATAAAAGCAGGCAAGTAGCATAAAAAAAGCTAATAACAATGTCATGAATTAACCTCTTGGGTATTCCTTATAATTTTAGCAGAAAGCTTCTGGCTGCTTTTAAGTTGTATCGGTTCAATATTGCGATAAATAAAGAAGGCTAAAAAAGCAAATAGCCATAGCATCAGGTCAATTCTGAGAAAGTTCCAATAGTGCGATAATCCTGAAATATAATTTTGCTGACTCAAGTAATAAAGATCATAAATTGGCAGACTAAAAGCGAGACATATGAAAATAGCAAGCTGTATTTTCCATAACCATTGTTTTTTGGTCATTATCGCTAGAATAAACAGGATCAGCCAGCTGATAAAGAAGCTATAAATTTCATAATTTGTGCCACCTGGCTGGACGCTTACAAGACGGTTAGCGTAGAGATAACACAGCATAGCTGTAGGAAGACCTATAAAAGTAGCCACATTTAACCGGTCTACCAAATAAAAGCCCAAATGAAAGGCTTGAGTCTTGTTTTGTAGATGTCGCTTTAAACTCCATAACAATAAACCAGAGGCAATCATCAAACAGCCCAGTATGCCTGAAAAAAATAAAGCGAACCGTAGTAAAGGCTGGGCAAAAGTTGCCATATGCAAACCATAGACACCTGAGTTAAGTGTGGCTATTGCGCTACGGTTTTTTGTATCACTTATAGTCTGGCCACTTATACCGTTTACTGTTAATTGTGGTGCATCACGGGTGATTGAATAATCAGTAGACTGAACCAGAGTTATTTTTGCAGAAGTAGTATTCGGGTTCTTAACCTCTAGTCGAGCATAATCTGTAATACCCCATTGCTGCTGGCTAATAGCCAGGACTTGTTGGATCGGAAGCATCGCAGCAGGTTTTGGGTGATCTGCTTTTGTTAAAATTTTCTGATTGATTTCTTCAAAGTACTGGTATTTGTTTTCAGGATAAAATTTTTCAAGGCTCCATGGCAGATATAAATAAAACAAAATAGCCAGACCAGTAAAAGTAATGGTTAAAAAAAAGGGGAGTGCAATGACTGAGCAGATATTATGAAAATCAAGCCAGGAACGCTGGCCTTTAAAAGTACGGAAAGTAAAGAAATCAGTCAGTATTTTTTTATGAGTGATAATACCGGAAATAAGAGCAATCAACATGATCAGGGCAGCAAAACACGCAATCAGACGTCCAATGAGTACCGGAATACCAAACAGCTGAAAATGAAAAAGATAGAAAAACTCACCGCCTTGGGTTCCGGAGAGTTTTAATTCCTGACCAGTGGCCGGATTTAATAAAGCACTGCCATAACTGCCATCCTGTTTCTGCCAGTACATTTTGTTAAACGGCTTTTCTTGAGTTGCTATTTCTAGATACCAGGTTTTAGCGTGGGATGCTTCGTTCTGTAAATATTGATATGCAGTATTTAATGCTGTTGCCTGGTTTACCTGAATCTGAGCCAGTGCAGGCTGCATCCATAAATTTAAATTATGGCGGTAATAGGCGGTAGAACCCATCAGGAAAATAGCAAACAATAGCCAACCTAGTAAAAGACCGGTCCAAGAATGCAAAGATGCCATCGATTGCCGGATAGATTTTTGCATAATTTAACCTATATAAAGTGAAATAAAATAGAAAAAGCCGCAGCTGATGAGACTCAGCAGGGTTAACTTCCAGAGGCAATTAATGCAAAAACTCGAAATAACGAAGACCAAATACAGTAAAATCGCAGTGATTGCCGCCAAGTAAATTGATTCGGCTTTTGGAAAATAAAAACTTAATAAGTGAGCTAGATCATAAGCTAGATAGGCCATAAATATATAACCCGCTATAAAGGCTAGCAGGGTTCGATAAAAAGCTGCACAGTATGGATAAGTCTTCTGTAAAAAATTCAATCTGCTTCTCATCATTTTCTATATATAAAATAAACAGTTCAGCTCTTTAGAGAGCTGAACTGTCTACTATTAATATTTGAAGTTTACCGCGACTGTATAGTTAGCGGGCGCACCGTAATAAGTCTGGCCATATTCTAGAGAATTAAAATATTTTTCATTGGTAATATTTTTTGCATTGGCCTGAAAACTGACATGGTCATTTAAAGCATAGCTGGCCATTAGATCAAGTAAAGCATAACTGTCCTGTATCAGATTACTTTTATCTGTCTGGCTGATTTTATCTTGCCAGACCAGATTTGCGCCTACTTTTAATTGGGGAAATTGCGGAACCGTGTAACTGGTAAGTACATTAAAGGTGCGTTCAGGTACAAAGGTACGGGTTCTTGCTCCAGTATTACGGTCTTTCATGTTCTGCTGTACATAACCGGCTGATATATTCAGTTGGTCAGTTAGCTGACCGGCAATATTAAATTCATAGCCTTGTGATTTAATATTTTGTTGACTGTATAAGTTAGCCTGATCCCATTTTTCATAAACTGGAAATTTGTCATATTCGTTGCGGAACACAGCACTAGAGGCAATGAGCTGATCATCGAACCATGAACCTTTAATACCAAGTTCATAGGAGCTTCCTTCTGTAGGTTTTAAAATCTGCTTGTCTAGGCCAAGTTTTGAAGTCGGTTTAAAAATCGTACTGTAACTTGCGTATGCTGTATAAGTTGGGTCAATATCATAAGTGATCCCTGCATAAGGCAACACCTTCGAATCTCTATAATTGGTTGAGTCACCGTAATTTTGGCCTTTTGAAGTAGCATCAGTATAATTGGCACCCGCCAAGACTTTTAACTTATCTCCCAAATGTAAACGTGTCGCTGCATAAACACGTTTCTGTTCCTGGGTATAATCTGCCTGATTAGCCGGATTGTTTGTATCGTCAATAAAGTCTGGATAAGTATTGTTGTAATAATTGAACCAGTCAGGAATTGGTCTGCTACGGTTTGCAATATATCTTGAGTTCTGTTTTACATCATTTTTGGACCAGCTGCTGCCGGCCATCAGGTCATGAGTTTGACCAAATAACGAATATTTTCCTAATATATTGATATCAATATCATGATTCTGGTTTTTTTCTATGAAAGCTGAGGGATATTCACTGACCCCTTGTCCTGTTTCCCGATCTGGAACGCCGGTAAAATACAGCATGGTTCCATCTTCTTTTTGTTCGGCATAGTTATAACTGGCTTTTATACTCCAGTCATCATTAAACTGATGTTTGAGTTCTATAAAAGCATTCTGTTTTTCCATATCCCAGTGTACCCAGTCCGGCATCGGATTATAATTACGGCTATAGTTTAATAATTTCCCCTCACTATCCAGCATGGGAAGGGCGCCCCAGTTGTTTCCATTAGGCCGGTCTTTCTGAAAGTTATACCCTGTGCTTAAGAGTGTCTGATCTGTCAGGTCAGCTTCAATAATTAGCCCGGCAACAGTTTTTTCCTGGCTATAATGGTCCAGATAGGAGTTTCCCGCTTCCTGTGCCAGCATTACTCGTCCGCGTATACGATCATCAGAAGTTAAACTGCCTGAGATATCTGCTTCACCCCGAACTGTGTCCCAAGATCCATAACTGATAGAGCCTTGTGTCCGGGTGTCTGTAATTGGCCGTTTGCGAATGTAATTTACAGTTGCAGAGGGATTACCCGTAGAAGAAGTCAAGCCATTTGAGCCTTTCACGACTTCAATCCGGTCATATAAAAATGTATCTATATCTCCATTCTGATAATCACTACCAGTTAACTGAAGGTTTGTTCCATCAATCTGGTAATTACTGATATCAAAGCCGCGTGCTGTGTAAGTAGTACGGTTAGTTTCCTGACTAGACACGACTACACCTGGTACTGCTGCTAAAACATCACGTGCGTCGGTCAGATTGAAATCTTTAATTTGCTGATGGGTTACCACATTCACTGTTTGTGGAGTTTCTTTAATACTCAGATTCAACCCGGTAGCACTGTTTGAATCCTTGACTATATAGGCTTGCGTTTGTTCAGAAGATTGGCTACTCATAGTATTGGCTTGCAGCTGAATAACAGGAAGTGCCTGGGTATCTGAAGCCTCTGCTGCAAGAGCAGCTTGTACATTTAATAATGCCAGAGTAAGGAGAGAAAGTTTAAAATAACTGGCGTGTAAATGAGAATTCATAATATTGGTTAATGAAAATTATTATCATTTATATTATTATTTGTTGTGGTGATTTACAATTGGTAAACAATAGATTATTTAGATAATTTTTGAATTTCTAAAAGGAAGTTTAAATTTTTTAAAGAGTGTAATCGGATTAAATTAGATGCGGATACAGTGAGCCTAATTAAATCTAAAAGGGTTATGTTAAAATAGCTTGGTCTTATAATGGAGATAAAACTCTTGGAAAATCGGAAACTTAAAATTGGTATAGTGGTAGGTGAAGTTTCTGGTGATACTTTAGGTGCCAAGCTGATTCGTAGTTTTCGCGAGCAGGGGATAGAAGCTGAATTTGAAGGGATTGGTGGGCCACAAATGATGGCAGAAGGCTTTAAGAGCTATTATCCAATGGATATTCTGTCAGTTATGGGAATTGTTGAGGTCTTAAAAGATCTGAAAAAGCTGTTTGCTGTACGTGATGGACTTGTTGAACGCTGGAGCCAGAAACCTGTAGATATTTTTATTGGAATTGATGCTCCAGATTTTAATTTGCGGCTTTCTAAAAGTCTGAAACAGAAACAACTTAAAATAAAAACGGTACAGTACGTAAGCCCATCAGTGTGGGCATGGCGTCAGGGCCGTGTGCACGGAATCAAGCAGTCTATTGATCTGGTGCTTTGCCTGTTCCCGTTCGAAAAAGCTTTTTATGAGCGTTATCAGGTTCCTGCTGCATTTGTAGGGCATCCTTTGGCAAGTCAGTTACCTTTAGATAATCCCCTAATTGTAGCCAAACAGCAGTTAGGACTCGACCCGGCCAGACAGCATATTGCACTATTACCCGGCAGCCGTCGTGGAGAAATCGAGCGTCTAGGTCCTTTGGTGCTTGATGCTGCACAGATTATTTATCAGAAATATCCTAAAATTGAATTTTTATTACCTGCTATAAATGAAGCAAGAAAAGTTCAGATTGAAGAACAATTAAAAAATTATCCTGCTGAGTTTAAGGCACAGGTTAAGGTGCTAGAAAACACCGGCACTGACTCCAAAATTGGCCGTATGGTAATGAATGCCAGTGATATTGTGGCCCTAGCTTCAGGTACAGCAACACTAGAGGCCATGCTATTACATCGGCCAATGGTGACTTTTTATAAGCTGAACTGGCTCACTTATATTATTGCCAAGTTATTGGTCAAGATTCCCTATTATTCACTGCCAAATATTATTGCAGGTAAGAAAGTTATAGCCGAGCTAATCCAGACCGATGCCATTCCACAAAAGTTAGCTACAGAAATTGAAAATTTAATGAATAGAGAAGTCGCACAAACTCAGGTAATGCAACATATTGCGATGCATAAGCGACTACTTGCCAGTAATAGTGAAAATCCTGTAGAGGCCATTCTGAAAGTACTGTCTTATTAACTTTTATCCATCAACAGATCAGACGCTCTCTTGAATAAACAGTACCGTACTCAAATTACGGTACTGTTTATTTTTATGAAAGACTTACGCTCTCAGAATTAATTCATAACCCGTATATTTTCGGATATTAATAACACCTGTGTCTAAAATAAGATATTGGCCTTTTATACCCTGTAACACTCCACGAATTTTCAGTGTTTTATCAAGGTTATGTGACTTGATCTTTTCAGGATATTGCTCAACCGGATAAATAAACTCACGTGGTAGCTCCTGATCAAGTAATTCTACTGACTCGTTAAAATGTAAATTCTGACTGAACTCATCCTGAATCTGGGCAATTTTAGGTGCAAATTCTTCAATTAACTGATCACGTTTTTCAATTAGGTTAACGGGTTCCGCTTCGCCTTTAAGCAATTTGCGCCAGTCTGTTTTATCAGAAATCTGGCTACCAAACATTACCTCAATATGCCCAGACAAACGCCGTGAACCGACTCTAAAAATTGGCAAGGCCTGAGTCGCTCCCTGATCCAGCCACCGGGTAGGCATGTGACCGGTACGGGTAATGCCGACTTTAAGACCACTTGAATTAGCCAGATATACAATGTGCGGCTGAAAGCAGACTTCTTTGGCAAATGAGTCTTCCCGGCAAGTCCCTAAATGGTAATGACAGGTTTCCGGTTTTAAAACACACATGTCACAGGATGCTTTGGTTTTAAAACATTTAAAACAATGCCCTTGTGAAAATGATTTCTTGGTTTTTGCACCGCAAGATACACAATAGATATTACCAGTCCATTCGATTTCAATTTCTTGCCCTAACGTAAAAGGGAGATCAATTTCTGAACGGTCCAGAGTAAATTTGTACTCAACATTTGCCTTTAACGTTTGTTGATCAGTTACACTTGGGTTGCTAAGACCGGCATGCATTTTATGGCAAATGCCTTGTAATTCCATATAATTCTCACTCACGTAATTCAGGATGCAGTTATGGCCAAGCTCAACGTCATCACTTCTATGCTAGACGATCTATTTGCCGAACAGCCCATCCATACTGCACTGTCGATTGGTCAGCAGCTTGAAACAGTTCAAGATACTTCACATCTGGCTATACAATGGCATTATTTTAACGCAACTGAGTTTTTAAATCTGCCCTTTACTGAACGTTATGATCTGGCAATGGTCATTTTAACCGGTCCAGAATTCATAGAATTAAAACTGCCTGATATTTCTAGAATTCTGGTGAAATTACGTGATCTTATGGCGAAGCGTATTATTGTGGTTGGCCGTCTTCAGGATGAGCAGTTACTTCGCTCTTTAGGTTTTACCCAACTGGTTGAGAGAACAGAAAACAGCAGTGATTTCGCATTATGGCAATTCAATATTCTAACCTATAAGCACGTACCGGACTGGTTTAACTCTAAATATTGGGCCAATCCGGAAAATTGGGACAAATATCGCTGGTAAGGGCCAATATACTTATAAAATCTTGCAAAAATATACAAATCAGACTTTGTTTCACCCGGTCGGGTACACTTATGCTTTAAGGAAGATAACACTTTCAAGGAGTAAGTGATGACCAACTTGACCAATATAGTGGAAATGCTGGCGAAGCAGGCATTAGGAAACCAGCAACCACAAAATAATCAGCAGCAGAACACGCAGCAGCCAAGTGGTCTCGGCGGAATTCTTGGAGTAGTTCTAGGTCAGCTCGGTGGCCAGAATACGCAGGCTAACCATCAGAATACCCAGAATCAGGGCCGTCAATCCGGTTTAGGTGGCGTTTTGGGTTCAGTACTTGAGCAATTTGGTCATGGTAACCAGCGTCAACAGCAACCACGCCAGACTCAGAATGAAGTACCACCTAACAGTGGAAATAATAGTACCAAAACTTTATTGATCGCCGTGTTGCCACTGGTTCTAGCCTGGATTCAGAAGCAGGGTGGTCTTCAAGGTGCATTAGACAAATTGCGTAATGCCGGTCTTGGGAATCAGGTACAGAACTGGGTCGACCCAAACCAGAGCAATAAAGAAAATGCGCCGCAGCAAAATATACAAAATTTATTTGATGATCAGGAAGTCGAGAAAGTTGCTGAACAGACACATGCACCTAAACAGGATGTATACAGTGCTATTTCTTCAGTACTACCGCAAATCATTGATGCGCTGACTCCACAAGGTGAGAAGACCAACAAACAGGAAGCCAACAATGATATTCAAAATGTTTTAAATATGGTTTCCGGTTTTTTGAAACGTTAAATTAAAAAAGGGCATATAGCCCTTTTTTAAATTGCCAGAATTAGAATTTTATTTCCATACCTAAACCGTATACGCTTTCATCTGCATTACCCTTAGCAGGGGAGTTATCCCATTCACGCTGAACAGCACTGGCAAAGAGTTTAGTCTGGCTATTGAGTTTGTAATCTGCGCCAATTCCCCACTGGTCAACTGAGCTGTCACCTGCCGTACCTGCAAGAACTGCATAGTCAGTGTCTGCTGACTGATACTGTGCCTTGAATGTCCAAGGCGTGTTTGCAAGTTTATAAGTCGCAGAAATTAACCATGCTTTTTCTTCTACGTTGCTATAATCTCCAGCATAGGTAACAACACCATCAGTTACTACACGGGGCTTGATATTATTATAATCCGAAATTTCAGCAGTCTGCCACATTGCTCCTAAATACAGGCCTGGCACACCGATTTTACCCAAGTCAAAAGAGGCACCTAGGCGGAATGCATCAGCAGGAATATCCTTAAGACCAACCGCAGCAAAATCGCCAATTGATTTAAAGTTTCCAGCAATCACACCTTCAAAACCATAATCTTTATTAGCATAAGATAGTGAAGTTGAAAGGCCATCTCCCAAGCTGTCACGAGCACCATCTGTATATTTGTTGGTTTCAGTATTTGACTCGCCTTGCTGAGCCTGTAGGGCAAATACTACACCGGCGAGTAATTTCGGATCTGTCTCAATACTGATCACATTTTCAACCCGCTCTTCACCATACATCATTTCTTTAATATCAGCGTGTGCATAATCATTAAATACATCACGATAACCGCCTGCTGCATCTTTAAATGGTGTATCTATAATACCGGCTCTTAAAGTACCAATTTCTGCCCATTTTAAGCCGGCAAAAATGTTACGTTTCTTGAATACATCATCGCCACCATCTACATCAATTTCCCATTCAGCCTGATACACTGCAGACAACTGATCTGTCAGTTTTTCTTCGCCTTTAATCCCCAGACGAGAAGCATTCGAGTTAACTTCAATTTTGTCATCTTTGCCATTATCGTAACTGTCAACGCTGACATTTACTTTACCGTACAAAGTTGGCGCTGCTTGCGCTGCGTTTAAGCTTAAAGTTGCTACTGTAGCAGCGAGAAGCAATTTTTTCATTGAGATTTCTCCAAAAATAATTCTTTAAAATGGCTATTTGCCTTGCTAACTCTTTTTTATAGTTTGCCTGTGTACAAAAAGTTACATAAGCTCACCAACTTGCTAAGCAGTATCTGCAAACTGTGTGACAGAGAAGTGAAAGAAAAATGACAGTTTAATGAAGGATAAAAAGAGGAAAGAAGGATTAGATTATTTTTTATACTTTTGAAATTTAAACAAAAATGGAGCCGAAGCTCCATTAGGTTTTAATTGAAAATAAGGCTTTAAAGAGCAGCACGGATTCTCTCTGCAATAGCCTTAATTTTCTCCTGATCTCCTATTTCAGCCGCATGGCGACCTAGCTGGTGCACTGAACTTGGAATCAGATGAAAATGAACATGCGGAACAGTTTGTCCAGCAGCAGCGCCTGAAAGCTGCATTAAAACAATTCCCTCGGCATTCAATGCTTTCCCTATTGCTTTTGCAATTTTCTGTACTATCTGAATACTATAAGCAGCGGCTTCTGCTGGCAGGTCAAGTAATGTAACTGCCGGTGTTTTAGGAATGACCAATGTATGACCTTCGGCTTGCGGCATAATATCCATAAAAGCAAGAACCTGATCATCTTCATAAACTTTAATTGCAGGTAATTCACCACGAATAATTCTTGCAAAGATATTTTGGTCATCGTAAGCCATAGCTCTTCCTTTCAGTAGTTATTTACAGTTCAGCTCTTTCTGGCGCTCTTTAATTTCATCAAGACGTTGCTGCTCTTTTTCAGAGAATTTAGGTTTTGAAGTATAGCAGTTTTCATTACCAAACTTCTCTTTTGCATCCTTATCTTTAAAACAGAAGCCTTTAGAAGCATAAATAACATTATAGTCATTTTTGAGCTTTTGACACTCCTGTTCCGGAGTGGCAGCCTGTGCACTTATACCTGCCAAGCTAATCAGACCAGCAAATAATGCAACAGTAAAATTTTTCATAAGAGTTTCCTCTAGACCTGCAGTGTATATCAATATACTCACAATATCGGGTCTACTTGTGTTTATTCAATGACTAAAAATTACTCGAGTGTAATTCTAGTCCATAATTACTCCATATAGTATAAAAACTTCATATCCTAATAATTTTAAAAAAATATAAAAAACATTAACTTAAGTTATTTTATATCCTTTTTCATTTTACTAGGTTTTGCTACTCGTCGCTTTTTATGTGTTTATTTACTTGCTACTTTGCACCACTATTATCTGATGATGTTAAGGCGCACAAGCAAAAAAGTTTATATTTCTCTTTTCTTATCAGGCAATACAACCAAATCAATATAACGCTTAGAAAATAAATTTAATCAAATAGAGTAGAAGTATTGAGTTGAGCAAAAGGAAAGGTAATACCATATATCGCTGAAAACGGCTCGCCCTGCTTTTCATTGGCAGACTGAGCTGGCGAAGACTATTGGATTTACCCCAGCGGCCACTTTAAACAAGACACCGACATTGAATACAAGGCCATACTTAAGATAGCCAGAAAGATTAGTACTAAACGGGTTGAGGCCTAACATTTGAAGGGTATCAATAGACGAAAATATATACCAAAATATTTCTATTACAGAAAATCTGATATACAGATAAAAATTTTTGGCTTACAAAACTAATTTTTATCGCCAAGTAAGTTAGATAGAAAAGTGTTAATACTGGTTTATATCTTTAAGAATTGAGAATGAACCATGTTAATTAAACAATTGATCGCAAGATTACAGACCTTTGATCCGGATCTTAAAGTTCTAATCGCTAATGAGGAAGATGGAATTACTGCTGAAGGTGAAGCCCTTAGAATATTTGATATTAGTGGAATGAATATTGTAGAAACTGAAATGAGTAAGAAATATGAGGAAGAAATTAATTTTAAATTTGAAGGCCCCACTGAAAAATCTCAGAAAATTCTATTCATTAAAACCTTAGCTCAAGGTTAATATAAAGAACTTGATATATCTTTAAAAAGGCACTTTAGAGTGCTTTTTTCATTTAACTTTTCTAATTTACTTGTGTATTTTAGTGATGAATACACCCTAGATATAATTCTCGCCATTCGAGCCAGTAGGGCAATACAAAATACATTTTTACGATGGGATGAGTATCGAATTGGATAAGCTTAACTTCGATAGTTTGAATCTTTTGATCTAGCTTTGAAAAAGTTTATTTATATAGTTATCCGAATAATTTAAATAGATAATCAGGATCTTCTTCCATCGCCTTGTACAGGTAAAAAACCGCTATTAAAACCGCCAAAATTGCTAAAATTAATATCCAAAATAATTTATTCATTAAGACTGATATTATCACTAATAATTATAAGAGTACCCATCAATACAGGACTAATATAATAAAGACAACCATTGTTCGGTAAGGCTTTAAAACAGGTAGCTATTCTTAGGTTGAAGAGGGCTATTACGTTCAAGCCTTAGGGAGCTTTGACCTATAAAACTTTACTAATCATGCACGGGATAGGTCTACTCTTAACCTGTTGAACAGGTACCATATGGTTCAGCTTTAATAATATATTTGTATGAATATAAAAACGTCACATAATCCGACTGATTTTCAGTGGTCCTTCCTTCTTCCCAAGTATTGGGTCATTTGGTTAATAGTTTTTACATTTTCCTTTTTAGCTGTCTTGCCCTGGTGCATTCAATGGAGGATAGCTAGACTGCTTGCTAATCCTGCATGGAGATTTTTATCTAGCCGTCGGCAAACGACGATCCGGAATCTGGAGATCTGTTTTCCTGAAAAGAGTCCAGACGAAGTCGAGCTGGCTGCAAAAGAAGTATTTTTTAATGCCTTGATTGGCCTGTTTGAGGCATTAAATGCTTGGTACGCTCCCAAATGGTTTAAATCTCGTGTATACATTCAGGGACTTGAACATATAGAAAATGCAAAGGATCAGGGTATTCTGCTTTTAAGCTCTCACACTACTTTATTGGATGCAGGGGGATATATGTGCAGCTTGTTCTTTGAACTGGATGTTGTATATCGACCTCAAAATAATCCTCTATTAGAGATGTTGATTTATCGGGGCAGAGCAAAGGTATACAGGAACCAGATTTCAAAAAATGATATGCGAGGTTTAATTAAGGATTTAAAACAGGGCCGGGCAGTCTGGTATAGTCCTGATCAGGACTTTGGCCTCAAGCAGGGTGTAATGGCCCCTTTCTTTGGAGTTCAAGCCGCCACAGTAACTGCCCATAGGCGTATAATGCAAATATCAAATGCCTTAGCTATCCCTCTGTACTTTTACAGAACAGGAGATATTAGAAATCCTCAATATCATATTTTGCTGGAGCCACAGCTTGAGGACTTTCCGGGTAAGGATGAAATTACTGATGCCACTAGAGTAAACAAAATATTAGAACGTCAGATACGTATGGCGCCTACACAATATATGTGGTTTCACCGGCGCTTCAAAACCCGTCCTGATGGCTATAACAAGATTTATGGAAGTAAATAATTTCAAGCAATAAAAAAAGCACTCTAGGGTGCTTTTTTCAATTACTTGCTATGTGTTATAGAGCAACAATATTTACAGCATTAGGGCCTTTTTGACCTTGAGCAACACTGAAAGATACCTGCTGACCTTCGAATAAAGTTTTAAAACCAGAGCTGGCAATTTCACTAAAGTGAGCAAAAACATCTGGTCCAGATTCTTGTTGAATAAAACCGAATCCTTTAGCTTCGTTAAACCACTTTACTGTACCATTGATAGTATTAGACATAATAAATCCTATTGAATTTTAATAATTTTTAGTCGTTTTTAATGACTGAGTATAACTTTGAAAATAATAAAGAATGGAACTTAAAATCTGAAAAAAACGAAGAATTATGACTAAAACTGCGATACTTAAGAAGATTTACCGGACAAGACTTTTTTCTAGTTAAGGCAATAATACATGAAAATAATTAATATTCAAGTTTTTTATATTATATATTTATTTTTATGATAAATAGTATTAATTAACAGCTACTTCTTAAGAAGTTAATTTTTATATCAGATTTAAACAATGAAAATGATATGTGGAAACTTATCACTTCCCTTGGTATGACAACTATAAATGCTAAGGCCTAAGTCTATGAATTTCAGGTATGGGGGTTTTCTCTCATCTTAAGGTATAGCATAAATGTCTGTATTGAGGATGATCTGAGCACGCAAGTTGTATAACGTTCAAGTCCAAGACTCAGAAACAATCGAAGATATGAATAAGATGAGTGACGTAAAATGCTATAAATAAAGCTTTATTATAGGCAGTGAGCATTACATGGTTTAAGTTATAGCCTGTTTTGTGTATATGAGATGGGATTACAAATACAGAAAAGAATTACATTTTATAAAACTGCTATTGGGTCTTATCATTACATATTTACCTCAATGAAGTTGATTAAACAGCTCATACTAAGTCTCTTACATAGATAGAAGCAAAAAAGATGGATACATGTTTACGTATAGCTGAAGAAATTTATAGAAAGATTGAAAATAGAAATGGTTTCTTGGGTAATAACTCTAAAGACATGAGCCTTTTCCTAATAGAGTTTAAAAGGGAAATCAGAAATACAGATATCAAATGTAAGTATGAATTTAATAGTTTAAAGGAACTCATTGAGCAAATTGAAAAACACAATGGTAAAACACTTGATTTAAGTCTTATCCCTAGTCGACATCAAAAAGATGAATTTATACTATGGTTAGCAGTAATATTTGAAAGCTTGACCGATAAAATTGTGGTGGATTCATTTCAAGAGAAGCCTACCTTAGAACCAAAATCTCTAGTTTTAGATAATAGCGAAGCTACAACAACCTATCTTCGAATCTAGCAAAAATAAGCAAGCTAATTAATCAATATTATTGCAATCACTATAAATATTTTTCAAATGATGAGACAGGTACTTAACAAACGCATTTTTATCATCTATCTCTGGCATTTCTACACTCCAAAACGTATATCGCCGTGAATTAAATTTAAAGATAACAGTTACTGTCTTTATCATAATAGAGCATTTCACCACTTCAATTTCAGAAAATAATTTTAGAGCTTCAGTCAGAAAATTTAACTTATCCGTAGCACTATTTGCTCTGGAATGGTGTGTGCTCAATGTCTCTGTATAAAGACGATAACAGAGATCTTGAAGGACCTCACTATTATTAACCATGAGTGTTCATACATTCTTTTTAAAGAGATAGAGTAAAATAAAGGTAGGGTGCATATTTGCACTCCTGTAAGCTAAGCCGAGAATCAATAAACTTATAGAATTTTAGAAAATTCAGTTCATTAAAATTTTATAAATGTCTAGCCTCACTTACTTTAAATGAGAATAGTACAATTTAATATACATGCGTATAAAAAATTAATCTTTATTTTATAAGAACTTCTGACCTTAAAACAGTTTAGTAAGTTAGTGTTTACAATAAGTTTTCGGATTATTTGATTTTCATTAAGCATAAAAGGGTATCATATGGCCCATCTAAATAATGAGAGTGTGGTATGCAACAAAGCTTTTTTGGTGAGCTCTTTGGCGTAAAAATTCATTTACCTGTCTCACGCAATGAAGTAAAACAACTAATCTATGCTAAATCTGATTTCGCGGGATATCTGGTTCAAGAAAAGTCCATTCCACTCCATCGAGCCCAGACAGAACTTGATCAAGATATACATAAATTTGTCCGGAATATGGAAAAATCGCAGGCAAATCGCTTTTATGAATATCTTATAGAAGAGAGTGCAGTTTCTGCTGAAGAGTTCAGAAACCAGATTCATAACCCGATGACCTTGAATTATCCAAAACTTAGAATCTCTGGTGACAATACAGTTAGAAGAAAACATTCTGTCTGGAGTTATATGAGTTGGTTCTTGCTGATAGGTTGTGTATTTTTAGGTACATATTGGTTCGACCTATAAGCAACTATTTTCTGCTAAAGTTTCATTTTTTATTTCCGTTAAAAGTCCCTCCTGTCTTTGTTCAGGTAAATAGTGGTTCCCTGAGTAACGATTGCAGCGTAGGTCGAAAACGCAATACGATTTTAAGAAGCTTTCCAAATGGTGAGCTTTTTTAATTTTTTGAGCTCATTCCTTGTCATAAGGCTTAATTTTCCAAAAAAATTAAAAAAATAAACAATTTGATTATACCTTTCTTGATTTAGATTCAATATAAATGATACTCCACGCGCCATTAAAAGGTATAAGAATGAAGGAATGTATTCAAATAGCAGAAACGGTTTATGACCGAGTCTATAAAAAAAATGGATTTCAAGGCGACAGCTATAAGGATATTGATATTCTTTTAATAGAGATTAAAAAGGAAATTAAAGATAGTGGAATTGGATTTAAATACAATTTTAATAACTTTGATGAGCTATGTAAGGAGATAAATAAGAACAAAGGTAAAATGATTGATATGAGCCTGATGCCAAACCGCAATGTAAAAGATGAGTTTGTACTATGGCTAGCCACTGTATTTGCGACAATAACCGATAAAGTTATTGTTGAGATCCCGAAAGTTTCACCTCTGAGTCCCAAGCTTGAAAATAATGGTGAAGCTATCTCTGCTTACTTACGGTCTAAAGAATTTAATCAGACCACTTAAGCAATACTTATAATTCAATTTCGTAGTTCTAAAAATAATACAAAATTTTCATTAGAGCTTATTAAGTTAATAAAAATGGGACCTTGTTTAGTAACAGGTCCCAATAAAGTTTAGAATTATTATTCAGCTTTTAAGATATCACTTAACTTTTATTTTGTGGTTCATGAGGGGTAGGAGACTTTTCATCTTGCTTTACTTCATCGGGAGTTTGTGTAGAGATCTCTGGAGTAGGCTCGGCTGACTCATTGTCTTTTGTAGCTTTTTCGGAAAAATCTTTAAAATTAGACATTTCAATCTTCTTTATTATGTGAAGGAAAGTCATCATGCTCTTTTAAGTCTACTTACACTAAGATAGTTGTGAGAGTGATGTGTGAGCTATGTGTCTTTTACTACAAAATTTCTGATTGGCTAATTGCTTAAAGAATTTTTTACTTTGAGAATGCACTAATTGAAATTTTTGGTGTTTTATTATCCTAATATACAATTGAATAATGAGATATTTATCACTATATTGTTAAGATATCGTGACATAATTGGGATGTTTAATTTGCATATTTTTATTGATGGGGTTTCCTTATGAAAGATGGAATATTTTATGTTGTATTTAGAAATAGTGGCCATGGCTTTGGAGAGGGTACTGTCGTTATAAACAATAATAAGATTAATGATGGAGATTCTAACCATACATATTCAGGCCACATCAAAGATAATCTTGTCAAGCTAACTGTCCATAAGCACAGGAAGTCGGCGCTATCTATCTTTGATCAAGAATCTAATTACAGAATTAACCTAACTTTTCAAGAGTCAGGATTTGGTTTCTCGCTTAAAGGCCATGTTGAAAATAACCAGGATATTACTATAGAAGCCGACGCCAAATTTATTGGTGAACTTGTAATCTGATTATTTAAAAACCTATTTTTGTTTTCTTCATTATCTTTTAAATTATATAACGATCTTGTTCTTATCAAAGGCAACTCTATAGCATAATTTCTTGCTCATCATTTTTATATCGATAACGTGTTATTAATACATATTTTTTGGATTAATGCGACTTTTAAATCGCTTAATAACTCTGCTGAATCTTCTTTTTACTCAATCTTCTAAAACTGAAAATAGTAATTAAATAAGTACTTAAACTATTTATTGGGCTACTTCTTTATCTTTATTGAATATAGAAAGCAATTAGTCATAGTCTAGTCTTACAGTCTTTGCAGTTTATAACTGATGAGGTTTCTTCTATAGTCTTCATAACATGATAACTAACTACTAACAGTCAGTTTTTCCAAATATATACTTGCCTGGCAAACAAAACACAGAAGAATAGAGACTATATGTACTTCATGATGGAAGGTGATCAGAAAGTAGAAAACAGATTTATTAAGGTAATCACCCATTGAGAAGGACATATTATTACTATATGTCATGTCTGAGTCTAATAATGAAGTTTGCCCTATACAGTAAACTTTCGGACCGGCTGAGCAATCATCTATTTTTTCATCATGTCTGGAAGAGTTACGATGCCAGATAATTCAAGCTTAATATTCTTCAGTTTATAACCCTTAACTATGCAGCCTTCAAAAGCTACAAAGGTAGTCTTCAAGCCAAAAAATCTTTTAATAGTAAGTTTATTAATGTATAAGCTCACTATATTTTCCTAAAATTTTCTAAATATTTGAGTATTGTTTAGTGTACATGAGATTTCTGGTAACGACTTCTATAGTGTCGAGTGTATTATTCTTTTGTTTGTATTCTCATACTGCTCCTGCATTTACCCATCATAAAAATTTGGATAGTGCTGCTATTGCTTCTTTTTATCCACGTAAAAGGAATGCTTTCAAGAGTTTTAAATTTGCCAGAATTGATCATAAAAAAAGATTAGCGGTAAAAAATAGTGTTTAAAAACGACTAGGAGACTTAACGTAGCCGGTCAACACAAATTTTAAAACTGATATTAAGGTCCATAATCTATTTAAACCGGACCCCATATTTCATAGTCTGTAGCTTTTGTCCCTCTAAATTACCTAATTTAAAAATCTACTATATTTGATCAACATACAAACATTATTAATTTACACTTCAAATTTTGCCAGTTGCTATAGTGGTTTTTCCCTTGAATTAAATAATAAGGCTTAACAATGCAAAATATTAATGAACATGACGTAGTAATAGCTTCTTGTGGAACTCAAGTTGGAAAGGTAGATCATTTAGAAGGCCAAGATTCAATTAAATTGACTCGTAGTGATGATGAAAATAATGAGCACCATGTCATCCCGTTAAGCTGGGTTGCCAAAGCAGAAAATGGTGAAGTTCATCTCAATAAAAATGCTGAAGAGGTTCACCAGCAGTGGAAGACTCTTCAGTAAAGGGTTGATTCTTAGTAAGTCAAACATAGTATTGCATAGGCAATACTATGTTTTTTTAAATTTATTTATTCAAAATTTGTAGATCCAGCCCGAAATCTACTTTTTTACTTTTCTACTTTGACGTGCGGTATTTACTATCTGGTAAATCTGTACTGACCATTTGCTGGCAGTTTACTGTATTACTTATAAGTATAGCTTCTGATTCTTCTGGTTTATTGCCCGGCGCAAAAATATTGATATAAGCTAAATCACTTGTACTCGAGATCCTAAATTTTAATCACTGACCAGCTTTGGCCCGGAAGGTATATTAACTATTATAGTATCTTGTAAAGCTACCTCTATCTAACAGTTGCGTTGTTAATATCTTTTTTGAACGATAAAGATAATCTGGTTTTCAGCAGCTTTGAAACTACAGGCAAACTGCAAAAAGAAATAAAAAAGCTAGGAAAGCAGAACCTAAGTATTTACTAATAAATATCGAAAGTCATTCTTATAGTGATGTATGTGAATATTATATCGCCAGAAAAATTACTGATCTTTATAGGTACATGGGCTATAACTGATAAATATGTATTTATAGTCCGGCACTAAAGTTAAGAATAAAGGGAAATATTATTTAAAAACCGATAAAGGAAATAGAAATTATAAAACAGAATTATTTATATATCAGTGATATAAATTTCTTTTACTCTTTATATTTTTAACGTATAAGTATAAAAGCAAATTACTTAATAAAGTCACTGCGAATTACTACTATATAAGGCTCATTCGGATGCATATAAGGATTTTAATAACTTTATTTATAGGTATGAGCTGTTTTTTCTACTGGACATACAATACCCGGAATAATTTTTTCGGCAAAAACGATGATATAAAAAGAATTGCAAAAGCCTCTTTTTATCCTGATAAAATGAGCACAGGCAAGAATTTTACCTTTGTAAAAGTGGGACCGGATGACAAAATTATTCTTGAGAAAGTGGAATTCGCTCAATAACATTTTCCTCTGAAGAGCCCCTTGTGAAAAATTAAGTATTCACTTTGGTTTATTATATTGAACTTGAATTTTATCTCACTCTTTTGCCATTTTGATCAATTATTAATTCACCATCTTCTTTACTAAATGCCTTACGTTGAGGTGCGGACAGTATATCTAGCACTATTTCTGAAGGCCTACATAGTCTGGTTCCAAGTTCTGTGACGACAAAAGGCCGGTTAATTAAAATAGGATATTCAAGCATCAAAGTGATTAATTGCTCATCTGTCCAATGTAATTTATCTAAGTCTAGCTCTTTGTAGGGTGCTACATTCTTGCGTATGGCTTCACGTACAGTTAGCCCGGAATTCTTGATTAATTGAATTAACTCTGCTTTTAAAGGTGGAGTCTTTAAGTACTCAATAATTACAGGCTCTTGCCCTGTATTACGGATTAGGGCTAATGTATTTCTAGAAGTTCCACATTCCGGATTATGATAAATTTTGATTGATTGAGACATAGGTTACTCGATCTCTTTAGTATTGTTTGCCTTTATATATGGATATACGTATATTCGCAATAGTAAATATTTGAGATTTCAAAAGATGGAACAGACAGATTTTTTTAAATGCCTTGCTGATTCAACACGTTTAAATATTTTAAAATTAGTTATGAACAGAGAAAACGTATGTGTATGTGAATTTACGGCACAATTAAAATTAAGTCAGCCAAAAATCTCTCGTCATTTAGCCCTGCTTAGAAACTTGGGAATACTACTGGATCAGCGTAAAGGGCAGTGGGTATATTATCGCCTGAACCCTGATTTACCAAATTGGGCACATGATATTTTAAAAATAATAGCATTAAACCCGATACTTAATCCCTTAACTTCAAATATTCCGGACTATTGTGAAGAGTAATATTGTGCCTGCTAAAATATCATTTCTGGATCGTAATCTTACACTTTGGATTTTTATTGCTATGGCGCTAGGCATAGCTATAGGAGTGTTTTTTCCGCAAGTCTCTGTGAACTTAGATAAGTTAAGTATAGATTCAATCAATATTCCAATAGCTATTGGTTTAATTCTGATGATGTATCCACCTTTAGCCAAAGTCGATTATGCAGCTTTGCCAGAGGTATTTAAAGACAAGAAAACGCTAATTTTATCTCTAGTTCAGAACTGGGTTATTGCACCAGTTTTAATGTTTGTTTTAGCGGTTATCTTTTTACCTCACTATCCTGAATATATGACAGGATTGATTCTGATTGGTCTGGCACGATGTATTGCAATGGTTTTGGTGTGGAACGGCCTAGCTTGTGGCGATAATCAATACGTTGCGGCCTTAGTCGCATTTAATAGCATTTTTCAAATCCTATTCTTCAGTACTTATGCCTGGTTGTTTTTGACTTTTTTGCCACCTTATTTTGGTATTGCGGGGCAAGTGATCAATGTTGATTTTTGGACTATCACACATGCGGTACTCGTGTATTTAGGTATTCCATTTTTTCTTGGTTTTATGACTCGCTTTCTTCTGGTTCGGGCCAAAGGTTTAGCTTGGTATCGAAATATCTTTTTGCCAAAGATCAGCCCAATGAGTTTACTGGCTCTATTGTTCACAATTGTGGCAATGTTTAGTTTGAAAGGAAATGATGTGGTGAGCTTGCCGCTGGATGTTTTGCGGATTGCAATTCCTCTGATCATTTATTTTATATTAATGTTCTTTATCAGCTTCTTTATGAGCAAATGGATGGGAAATGATTATCCAAAAACCACAGCCATTTCTTTTACAGCTGCGGGAAATAACTTCGAATTAGCATTAGCTGTTGCAATTGCAACTTTCGGCTTGGCGTCACCCGTGGCGTTTACTACCGTAATTGGTCCTCTGGTTGAAGTACCAGTGCTCATTATACTGGTGAGTGTTTCACTATGGCTGAAGAAAACCTGCTTTAAAGAAAAATAATTATTCTGAATTTCTTAATCTGAAATTAGCTTTACTTGATATTAATTAAGTAAGTAAGGATTACTGTGAGATATAAATTATTATTCTCGAGTTGTGGAAAATAATGAAGAACCATTAGATATATAAGTCTAAAAAATTTTTAAAGATGAATAAAAATTAAAGACAATAAAAAGCCCCGAAAAAGGGGCTTTTTATCACGTTATATTTATAAGTTATGCCTTATTTACACCAAAAGTTATATCATTTTTATGAAGCTTTGCTTTAGGAAAATAAAATTATTCTAAAATAATCTTGGTCCAGGCTTCATACATTTTTACAGCAGCGGAAAAATCACTATCGGGCTCTGCTGTCAGATTTGCTGCCTGAATCAGACTTTGTGTGAGCGCAAGAAGTGGGGCAGGTAACTTTGCTTCATTAACCAGATCTAGTGCTATTCCTGTATCCTTTGCAAGCAAAGGTAAAGCAAAGGTTAACGGGAAACTACGGTTTAATATTCGTGCGGGCAGTGCCGTTTCAGTGATGCCACTTTTACCACTTGAGGCATTAATACATTCAAGGGCCTGATTCAGATTGACACCATGGGCTTTTAAAGTCGTAAAACCTTCAGCTACTGACCATAAGTTCACTGCAAGTAACATATTATTCACTGCTTTCACAGCAAACCCAGCCCCTGAGTCACCTACATGTTTAATCAGCTTGCCAAAGGTCTGCATAGCTGGCAGGGCACGATCAAATACTGCAGCATCGCCTCCAACCATTATGGTTAAAGTGGCATTTTCGGCACCAATAGTTTGACCACTGACAGGCGCATCTAAAAATTCGATGTCCTTTTGTTTTAAACTCATTGCCAGCTCTTTTGCTGCTGCAGGAACACCACTTGTACAGTCTATCCATATAGCGCCAGCTTTAATATTTAATGAGTCAATAAGCTGCTTCACATCCTGGCTGGTAGGTAAACAGGAAAAGATAATATCTGCCTGTACCGCCTGATGTAGATCTATTGCCTGTGTACCGTACTCAGTTGCATGCTGTTCAGCCTTTTCAAAGCTGCGATTCCAGACATAAACAGTATCAAAATGTTTGGGTAGATGTGCAGCCATGCGGTAGCCCATTGCTCCAAGACCAATAAATGCCACAGTTTGAATCATAATGTATCCTTTATTCTTGATGAGCGTTGTACCAGCCATTCGGTCAATTTTGGCCAGAATTCATTGGCACTTGCCTGGCTTGACATTAAACCGATGTGCCCTCCAGGAATAGCAGTAAACGAAACATCTGCACTATTTGTCAATTGGCTAAGGGGTTGAATAGCTGCTTCTGTCACAATCTGATCTGTGGTGCCGGCACCTAATAGTAATGAGCATTCAATATTTTTTAAGTCAATTAACTGATCTTTTAAATGAATAATTCCTGTTTTCAGTGGATTTTTAAGCCAGACTTTAAAAATCATATCTTTATTGATTGCCCCAGGATAATCATTCATATGATTTAAAAATGTCTGCACCGTAGTGTGTTCTCGCAGAAATTTTTCATTGTCTATATATTTAAATAACTGAATACAGCTGTTTAACCAGCCCGCCGGATCAATTATTTTAAACCCCAAGGCATTGATGAAACCTGGTGTATGGATCAGCCCTTCAGGAATATTTTCAATACTGTGCCTGATTTTTGCATGTCTGGTAAGTAACTGATTTACTGTTTCAAATAGTCTGCCAATCCGACCCGAAGCGTAACTGTCAATTGGGCTACCTAAAATAATCAGATTTTTAACATGACTCTGTTTCGCCAAGGCACTGTAGAGTAAAGCAAAAATACCCCCCATACTCCAGCCATGCAGGGAAATTTTTTCACTTTGTGAGTGTTCACAGACAGTTTTAATATAGTGCGGCAAGCAATCATCAATAAAAAATAGAAAATCGCGATATCGGTCCTGAAATGTGAAGGTTCCCCAATCAACCAGATAAACATCAAAACCTTGCAGCTGAAAATGCTGTACTAAAGAACGGTAAGGATATAGATCATAAATCGCCATATTGACTGCCAGCGGTGCTACAAAAACTAATGGCTCCTTGTAGCGTTTATGAGCGGCAGCATAATAACGCAGCTGGCTACCATGATACTTACTGATTACCTGAAAGGGTGTGGATTGGGAAAGAACCAATGACTCGGGGTTAAGTACACGGCGTGAAAGATGAAAAAATCTGGTCTTCTGCTGTCGAATTCTGGCTTTTAAGGTAAACATTTTTGGCATTCATTTCTCATTTCAAAAGATTTGTATGAAGACTAAGCGATAATTATGCATTTTACCTTGACCAGAAATACTCTCGACGCTCAAAATGTTGGCAATTTCTATCAAGGGCAGTCTTGCGGACTGAGTCAGACATGAACCAACCAGACGAACCAGATTATCAAATTGACACTTTAGCTATTCGCACTGGCCATACACGCAGTTTTGAAGGCGAACATGGCGAACCAATCTTCCTGACCTCTTCATTTGTTTATGCCAATGCTGAGGAAGCAGCAGCAAAATTCTCGGGTCAGATTCCAGGTAATATCTACTCGCGCTTCACTAACCCGACAGTTTCTATGTTTGAAAAACGTCTTGCTGCATTAGAGGGCGCAGAACGTGCCGTTGCTACTAGTTCGGGTATGGCGGCAATACTGGCTGTAGTCATGTCTTATCTAAAGGCAGGTGATCATGTCATCTGTTCACGTGCGGTATTTGGTTCTACTGTATCGCTGTTTGAAAAATATGTTGCCAAGTTTGGTGTAACGGTAGACTTCGTTGATTTAACAGATACAAGTGCCTGGAAAGCTGCATTACGTCCTGAAACACGACTGCTTTTTGTAGAATCACCTTCTAACCCACTGGCCGAGATCGCTGATATTCAGTCTCTGGCAGATATTGCGCATAGCAATGGTGCTCTACTGGCGATTGATAACAGTTTTTGTACTCCGGTTTTACAACAGCCTTTAAAATTCGGTGCTGACCTGGTGATTTATTCTGCTACCAAGTATCTTGATGGTCAGGGACGTGCTTTAGGTGGTGCAGTGGTTGGCGGTCATCAACTGCTTGAAGACGTTTTCGGTATGGTGCGTACTTTAGGGCCATCAATGAGTCCTTTTAATGCCTGGATCTTTTTAAAGGGCCTTGAGACATTAAACCTGCGTATGAGAGCTCATACGGCCAGTGCTCAAAAACTGGCTGAATGGTTAAAACAGCATCCAAAAGTTGAAAAAGTCTATTATGCCGGCCTGCCTGAACATATAGGCCATGAACTGGCAGCCAAGCAGCAAAGTGGTTTTGGTGGGATTGTTTCTTTTGAGGTAAAAAAAGGACGAGAAGGGGCTTGGAAAGTCATTGATCAGACCCAATTTATTTCTATTACCGGTAATCTGGGCGATACCAAGTCTACTATTACTCATCCGGCGACTACCACGCATGGTAAATTGTCAGCAGAGGCGAAAGAAGCAGCAGGTATCCGCGAAGGCTTGATCCGGGTTTCTGTCGGCCTTGAAGACATTGATGATATTATTCGCGATTTATCGCGCGGTTTAGATTTAATTTAGCCATTTAAATTTTTTTGGAGAGTAATAATGAATATTAATATGTTGATGCAGCAAGCCCAGCGTATGCAGAAGGATGTAGAAAGTAATCTGAAAAAAGCCAAAGAAGAGCTAGCCCAGATGGAAGTACATGCAGAAGCGGGTGGTGGGCTGGTAAAAGTAAGCATGACATGCCGTAATGTAGTAAAGCGTATTGAAATTAATCCGGACCTTTTACAGGATGAACCGGATATGATCGAAGACCTGATCGCTGCTGCGATTAATGACGCTGCCCGTCAGGCAGAAGCAATTTCTGAAGAAAAAATGAAGAGTGCCAATAGTGGTATGGGCTTACCACCAGGCCTGGCCGGATTATTTTAAGGATTAATATTACGTGTTCAGTGAACGCTTTGATCAGCTTGTACAGGCATTGCGAATTTTACCTAGCGTTGGGCCGAAATCGGCTCAGCGTATGGCATTGCATCTGCTTATGAAAAATCGGGAAGGTGCATCAGGACTGGCTCATGCTCTAAATGAGGCAACTTCCTATATTCATGAATGTAAAGTCTGTCATTCACTGACAGAAAATGAAGTGTGTGATATATGTGCATCTTCTGAACGTGACGAGCAGCAGCTCTGTGTAGTGGAATCACCAGCCGATGTCATGGCAATAGAGCAAAGTGGCAGTTTTAAAGGTAAATATCATGTCCTTGGTGGTCACTTATCTCCACTTGATGGGATTGGTCCAGAAGAGATTGGTATACCTTATCTAGTCCGGCGTTTGAGTGAAGGTCATATTACAGAAGTTATTCTGGCGACCAACGCTACAGTAGAAGGCCAGGCGACAGCTCATTATTTGGCTGAAGCTACCAAACATTTGCCTTTGCATCTAACTCGAATTGCCCAAGGGGTACCTCAGGGTGGTGAACTCGAATATGTAGATAGCCATACGTTAAGCCAAGCTTTACACAATCGGATGCGAATAAAATAAGCACTTATAAGTGCTTATTTTATTTGTAATGGTAAAAAAACTGCATTTTGTCGTACATTCTGTCACTGGAAAATAGATATAACTATGACAATATAAAAAAACTCACTGCTAAATAAGGCTAATTCCAAAGTAAATATAAAAAATCATCTAAAATATAACCAATCAAATTGATTAGAAAATAGTTAATACGTATTAATTCTATTTAAAAACATTGAATTAATAAAGATTTAGACAAAAGACTAATAGTAGAAACCTATATATAAAATAACCCTAACTTGTTAATATGAACAAAAAATTACTGTTGAGCTCCCATGTTTCAGTTTATCGAACAGCAAACTGATTTAGAAAAAGTGCTCTACCTCATGGATCAACATCCGGTTTATGCACTTGATACTGAATTTATTAAAGTCGATACCTTTTGGCCTAAACTCGGTGTTTTCCAGATTAATATTGCAGAGCAGATATTTTTACTGGATGGTACAACTTTAGACCTTACAGCTTTCTGGAAAAAAGTTTATCGGGCCCAGCAAAATATTTTTCATGCCTGTAGTGAAGATATTGATCTGATTTATCATTATGCTGGCCCTTATAGCCTAAGCAATGTATTTGATACTCAAGTTGGCTTGTCTTTTTTAGGCCAAGGTTTACAGGTAAGTTATCAGAATGCTTTAAAACTTGTGCTTGATATTGATATTGAAAAAGATCAAACCCGTTCTGACTGGCTAGCTCGACCACTGACGGATGAACAGCTACATTATGCAGCAAATGATGTGTTGTACTTGGGACAGTTAGCCGAACAGATTAAAACTGAACTTAAGCAGAAAAACCTGTATGAGTGTGTACTTGAAGACTGTAAGCACCTGACCCAAGAAATTGCTGAGGAAACACCCCTACATTTACTGTATCAGGATGTGGGCAATTACCGGCATACACGTCGCCAGCTTATGCAGCTTCAACATTTAAGTGTGTGGCGTGAGCAAATGGTTAAGGCACTTAACCAGCCTCGTAGCTTTATTCTACGCAACTCAACCATGATTGATTTGGTCGAGAAAAATCCACGTAATAATTTCCAGCTGGCAAGTATTAAAGATATTCGTGCCGGTGTGGTACGTGAATATGGAAAAGTTATTCTGGACTTGCTGAAATTTTTGCCTAAAGCAGAAGAGTGGCCATTACGTATGGCTCGTCCCATCAAACAGGCCTCAAAAACTACTGCCGAGCAGGTAGATAACCTGATTCAAACAGTTGTTGAAGAGACTAAAGTACCCAAAGAGGTTCTACTGCGTAAAAAATGGATGAATTCTTTATATCAGCATGTCGTCTTTCATGGAGATGAGCAGAATTTGCCAGACTATCTGCTGGGCTGGCGCTATGAAATATTAACCAAGCCGCTTATCCAGATTTTACAACAGGATGAAAGTTATTTATCGACCCAGATAAAAGTAACAAATTAACTAAATATGAATTGACGAAGAGCGGCATATTTAAGTAAAAACACGACTGATGCGTTAATGATGGCTAATGTAACCGTCGTCTTTTTCATGTATGCTTTGATTTGAGTTTTATGAGTTCTGTTTCAAAAATGCATTGTGATATTTATAGATCTAGTAAGAAAGATGAGATGTACCTTTATATTGCACGTCCTGATTATTCAGCCGAGTCTGACTCTTCGGAACTTGATCCGCTTGAGATAGTGCCTGAAGTATTACGTCATGCTTTTGGGCGGGCTACTTTTGTAATGCATCTTGAATTATCTGAAACGCGCCGTCTGGCTCGGGTAAATGTATTACATGTACTCGATTCCCTACAAACCAAAGGCTTTTTTATTCAAATGCCTCCAGAAGGTTTAATTAACCCTAATGCAGTAGAACCAGAGGGCTTACGTGGTGCTTGATCAATTTTCAGGAGTTTGGAACAGTTTACTTTCGATGCTCGATTCAATTCCTGAAGATAGCATCGCTGTAACAGTTTATGGTCTTGGTACATTAATTATTTTATGGTGCTGGACTAATATCGCAAGACGTATTCCAGCGCCGGTTGGAGCAATTAGCTGGATTATCGTTTTTGCAATTCTGGTCACCCCGACTGTTTCAGAAGGGCCAAATGCTTCCATTGCGCCAGCAACCTTTGGGCTGATCTTTGGTGTACTCACCAAAGAGTACCCGCTTGTTTGGTCCAATCTGGCGGCTATTTTGTTTGTAATTGCGCTTGGCCTGCTAATCGGGTATCTGTGGACACGTTATACGGCACCCAAAAAGACTTCGCCACTTTAAGTAATAAAAATAAGGTTTAATTATGTCTTTGGATTCTCAAAAATTTTCTGGTACAGAGCAATATATTGCCACTGAAAGCCTTAAACTTGCAGTAAATGCGGCCCGTATTCTGCAAAAGCCGTTACTGGTTAAAGGAGAGCCAGGAACAGGCAAAACCTTGCTTGCAGAGCAGGTAGCAGCGAGTTTGGGTTTAAAGTTGATCACCTGGCACATCAAGTCGACCACTAAAGCGCAGCAGGGATTATATGAATATGATGCGGTATCGCGTCTGCGTGACAGTCAACTTGGTGATGACCGGGTATACGATATTGCAAATTATATTAAGCCTGGGAAACTGTGGGAAGCATTTACCAGTGAAGAACGCTGTGTGCTGCTGATTGATGAGATTGATAAAGCAGATATCGAATTTCCAAATGACCTGTTGCATGAAATTGATAAAATGTCATTCTTCGTATATGAAACGGGTGAGACAGTCACAGCAATTCAGCGTCCGATTGTGATTATTACTTCAAATAACGAAAAAGAATTACCAGATGCATTTTTGCGTCGATGCTTTTTTCACTATATTGAGTTCCCGGATGAAGCTACCATGCGGGCTATTATCAATGTCCATTTTCCCAATATTTCGGCCACTCTGGTCAGTGAAGCCTTGCAGATATTCTTCAAGCTACGCCAGATACCAAGCTTGAAAAAACCACCTTCAACTTCTGAATTGATTGACTGGTTGAGCCTGCTGATGGCTGATGAAATGCCAGAAGATATTTTGCGACATCATGATAAGTCTAAGGCAATTCCGCCTTTATACGGTGCCCTGATCAAAAATGAACAGGATGTGCAGCTTCTTGAGCGTCTTGCTTTTATGTCACGACGTTAAGAGGCTCCTGCTATGTTCGTGCGGCTGTTTTATACATTACGCAAATATGGAATACCGGTGACTACCCGGGAGCTGATCGATTTAAATCAGGCAGTTGCGCAAGGGTTAGTCTTTGCTGATGAAGAAGTTTTTTATCAGCTGGCACGGATGATCTTGGTCAAGGATGAACGATTTTTTGACAAGTTTGACCGTGCCATGAAGGACTATTTTGATGGGATCGAAAGTATTGATCTGGATGAGTTGTTAAAACAGGTTCATAAACTGCCAAAAGACTGGTTTGATCTGGAGCTGCTTGAAAAACATCTTACTCCTGAACAGCGCGAAGAACTCAAGAAAGCAGGCTCACTTGAGGAGCTGATGAAAATGCTTGAAGAGCGCTTGCGTGAACAGCATAAAAAACATCAGGGTGGCAACCGGATGATTGGTACAGGGGGTACTTCTCCGTTTGGTGCTTACGGTGATCATCCTGAGGGAGTCCGTATCGGAGGGCCGGGGCGAAAGCGCTCAGCAGTTAAAGTGTGGGAACAGCGCAAATACAAGAACCTTGATGATGAGCAGATCCTTGGTTCGCGGCAGATGCAGCTGGCATTACGTCGTTTACGTAAGTTTGCCCGTACCGGTGCTGCCGAAGAGTTAGATATTGACGGTACTATTCGTGAGACAGCCAAGCAGGGGATTCTGGATGTACAGATGGTACCAGAGCGTCGTAACCGGGTTAAAGTATTGATGCTGTTCGACGTGGGTGGTTCTATGGATGCCCATATCAGTGAATGTGAAAAACTGTTCAGTGCCGCACGTACCGAATTTAAAACATTGGAATATTTTTATTTCCATAACTGCCTGTATGACTATGTCTGGAAAGATAACTATCGGCGTTCCTCAACCCGTATGGAAACGCAAGAGCTGTTTAATACTTATGCCAGAGATTATCGTGTAATTGTAGTTGGCGATGCCAGCATGGCACCTTACGAACTCAGATCGGTTGGCGGATCAGTTGAATACATGAATGATGAAGCGGGAGAAGTGTGGCTAAGACGCCTGCGTCAGCACTTCGATAAAACAGCTTGGCTGAACCCGGAGCAGGAAAGTTATTGGCATTATACTCAGACTATAGCCATGATTAAGGAAATTTTTGAAGATCACATGTATCCAATGACGCTTAAAGGAATTGAAGAGATGACCCGCTATCTGGCACGTTAATCTCCCTGTTTAAAAATGTATACAAGCTGGAACTTATTATGAATCATCAAATCAATGGCGTAGCTTTACCGGATGAACAGGGGTTCTTTGGTGAATATGGGGGCCAGTTTATTCCACCACATTTAAAACAGGCTATGGATCAGATTAATCTGGCTTATGAAGAAATACGCCATACTCCAGAGTTTCAGCAAGAGCTGGATGATCTTTTTGCACATTATGTTGGCCGTCCAAGTCCATTATTTCATGCGAAGCGACTGTCTGATCAATTAGGCGGGGCACAAATCTATCTGAAACGTGAAGATCTGAACCATACTGGTGCCCATAAAATTAATCATTGTCTGGGTGAGGCATTACTGGCCAAATATATGGGTAAGACCAAAGTTATTGCCGAGACTGGAGCCGGGCAACATGGCGTGGCCTTGGCAACTGCCTGTGCATTGGTGGGTATTCCTTGTGAAATTCACATGGGGCAGGTAGATATTGAAAAAGAACATCCAAATGTTGTAAAAATGAAAATTCTGGGAGCAAAACTGGTCTCGGTAACGCGTGGTACCGCTACTCTTAAAGATGCAGTGGATAGTGCTTTTGAAGAATATTTAAAAGACCCTGATCACTTTATTTATGCGATTGGTTCTGTTGTCGGTCCTCATCCATTTCCTAAAATGGTCCGTGATTTTCAGTCTGTTATTGGAAAGGAAATTAAAGAGCAAACCCATGAGCGTTTTGGAAGTAATCCGGATTATATTGTTGCCTGTGTAGGCGGCGGCTCTAATGCAATTGGTGCATTTAGTGCATTTTTAAATGACCGGGATGTTAAATTAGTCGGAGTTGAGCCGGCTGGTCATGGTTTAGATACTCCTATGCATTCAGCATCTCTAACACTTGGTAAACCAAGCAAACTACATGGTATGGCCTGTTATGTGCTGGAAGATGAGCATGGTGAGCCACTACCTGTTCACTCTATAGCCTCAGGGCTGGATTATCCTGGAGTAGGGCCACAGCATAGTTACCTCAAGGATATTGGTCGAGTAGAGTACGCTACCGCCAGTGATGAGGAGTGTCTGGCTGCCTTTATGACGTTATCGCGCGTGGAAGGGATTGTACCTGCACTTGAAAGCTCTCATGCAGTTGCATGGGCAATTCGTGAGGCACCTAAAATGCCTAAAGAGATTCGGATTATTGTAAACCTTTCTGGCCGGGGTGATAAAGATTCAGATTATGTAGCAGCAAAACTGGGTCTCTAATCTTTACATTTTAAGATAATTAAACAGGTATCTTTATGTATACCTGTTTAATTAAGGGTTGTTAAAAGTTCTAAATTTAACCTGAAATGTATTGCTGTAACTGATCAATCATCAGACGCTGGTCTTCCATTGCAGCTTTGACCAGATCACCGATTGAAATCAAACCTACCAGCCGCTCGTCTTCAAGCACGGGTAAATGTCGCAAATGGCGGTCAGTCATCAGTTGAAGACAATCTTCTACAGTATTATTAAGACCCACGGTTAAAACCTTATTGGTCATAATTTCACTCACTGTGGTGTTATAGGAAGAGCGTTCCATTAATGCAACTTTACGGGTGTAATCGCGCTCAGACAAAATTCCAACGACACGCTGTTCATCAGTTACGATTAATGCACCGATTCCCTTGTTGGCCATAAGTGAAATCGCTTCAAGTACAGTAGCTTCTGGTGAAATAGTAAAAATGGCTTTTTCTGTTTTATTGTGAAGAACCTGAGAGACAGTAGTCATATAATGATTCCTTGGTGTTACTTATCGTTTTAATTTAACTTAGCCTGATTTTTAGAAAATGCAAAGAATTTAAAATAATCTCGTTAAAAAATGCTGAAAATGTATATCGAGATATACAGGTTTCAGCAAGCTTATCTTATGAATTCACTTTTTTAAAGTGCATCACAGTTTAATTCACTAAAGAAAAAATGACACATCTGATTGGCAGAAAGTTTAAACTTACGGTTAGATGAGTTAAATAGTGCTGGTGTAACATTCAGACGAGTTAATGTCGGTAATAGTGATTTCTGAAAGTCTTTCGGAGTAATACGGCGTGGCGTATAGTTTGGCCAATGTACCTGAGCATAACGGTGTGCCTGCACACCATTAAGCCAGAAAGGAAAGACATAGTCTTCCTGGTCTGATTTGATTGCCCAGCCATCATTATAAAGGCCCCAGACCACACCACAATACATCATTGTTTTTAAAATAGAGAGTTTAATTATAAGTTCTTTAGAAGCAGGTTGAAGTTGGCTATAAGTATTCATGATCATTCATGGCTATAAGAATTTCGAAGTCAGGCCTATTGTAAGGTTTAATTATGAAAGTACAGTTTAAGCTTTAGGTATATTCGGTAAGAAATTATTATTTTAAGGTATTAAAAAACGCCACCTAGGTGACGTTTTGTTAAGCCTGCATCGTGGCCATCTTTTGCCAGTACTGAGCTTTTAAGGAATCCCGTTCTACACGGAAACCCTGGTAATAAAGCTCGGCAAGGAAAAGGGCCGCTTTACCATGACCTGCACGAGCAACTTCTTCTAGCTGCTGTACAGCCTCGCTAAAATTCATTTGAGACTGTATTGTATTTACAGCATTAGCGTACACATGTTCTAAGTCATGATGAGAGATATTTTGAATCATAGTAAACTCCTTATTGTAATTATGATTGCGAATATAAAAGACAAATTGTCTTAATATTAAAATAACAAATCTATGTGAAACTAATATTACATTAGTCTTAACTTGTCAATGTACATATTGGGTAAAGATTCTGTTTTTCAAGCTTACATGTTTAAACATTAAACAAAAAATGTTTTTATTAGAATGAAAAAGAAAATTAGATAAATAAGAGGACAATAATTATGGCTTCCACAATAATAGCGGATACTTCAACTGTCAGTAATGAAAGATATAATACCCTTGATGGTTTGCATTTTGACTATCCTCCAACTGAGCAGCAAATTGTCGCACTGGCACATGCTCATCGGCGTAATCTGGATGCGGCATCATTAGATCAGAACGTACATTTGGGGAATTTTTGTTTGAAACAGCGCAAGCATGTTTATGATTTTACTCGGCAGTATGAATATGATGACCGTGTACGCTTTTACTCAATTTATAATGGAGAACTTTTACGTATTGCAGATGAAGACGACCTGCATCCGGCAGATTCAGAACGTGGAGTCGGTATTTTTGCAATATTTGTAGTAATGGCGATTGTTGCTGCTGTGCTCTACTACACGGTAATCCGGGTAGTCTTTTACTGAGCATTGATATGCAAATAGTGAACCGGTCTAATAATATACAGCTTGCGCTATTATTAGACCACTTTACTTGTACTTTTACCTGCGAGCACTTTAAACTACCTGTTATTCGAGGTAGGTTATGCTCATATTCCCACATAGTTTCCAGAAAATTAAAGCAGTTCTAACACTAGATCGTATCTATGATATTTTTGTACTGCTTGTTATGGGCCTAATTTTTTTAATGGTTTGTATTGGTCTATCTCGACCTGTTGCCACCAACCAATATCAAAATATTTTAATACTTTCAAAACAGGCTGTTCATCCCAAAACTCAGAAAATGGCTCTTGAACTATTACAAACTGAAAAGATTCAGCGCATCTATTATCTTAAATTGATGCGGGCGTATCAGTTTGAACAGACACAGGTGAAGCATTATCCGGCACAGGCGGCAGAGGATTTGCGCTAGGTATAGGTTTAGAAGCCGCAGGCGATGTTATCTGTGAATTCAGGTTTTGCTCTAAAATGCTCTGTATAGCCTGTTTGTCCAAGGTTTCACTCACAATAACTAAAGTCAGATTTTCAGGATTTAAATGTAATTTTACGGCCTTTTCTACATCCTTGGTGGTCAGATTAGCCAGCTGTTTGGAATATTGAGTCAGATAATTGGCAGGTAGACCATAAAACCCGATAGCACCTAACTGTGCATTCATGCTGGCATTACTGCTGAAATTCATTGGAAATGCGCGTAATATGCCTGCTTTAGTTTCTTCTAGCTGTTTCTGGTCAAGTGGCTGTTGAACAAAATCAAGCAGCGTTTTGTGCGCAACCCGGATACTGTCTAGCAGCTGGTCTTGACGGGTGGAGTAGCTAATATTAAAGACACCACGGGCTTGAGTTGAGTTTATTGTGCTATAAGCGCCATAGGTATAACCACGTTTTACCCTTAACTCACGCATCAGTAGCGAGTTAAAGCCGCTTCCTCCCAGCATCTGGTTAGCAACTTCTAGGGCGAGTCTGTCTGGATCAAAACGGGTAATGCCCAGTTGGCCCATGCTGACATGAGCCTGTGATGAATTAAATGGAATATGTTGAATATTAAAACCGTTGTGCTCTTCCGGAACAGGAAGTGTTGGAGCTCTTTGACCTTGTGGTAAATTTCCTGCAATACGTTCAGAAAGTTTAAGCGCTTCCCGCTGATTGAGTTTACCCGTAATAGCAATATTCATATTCTGTGCTACTAAAAAAGTGTCTCTAAAAGCTCTCAGGTGTTTAGTGGTGATTTTACTAATACTACGCTGGGTACCTGGAGTGGGTTCTGCATAAGGATGAGTCCCATACAAACTCCGATAGAAACGTACATCCCGCATTCTGCCTGGATTCTCTTGAACCTGTTTCTGACCTGCCTGGGTATTGTTTAAAATCAGCTTAATGCCTGAATTATTAAAACTGGAGTGATTCAATAGATGAATCATCATTGCTAAAGCTGGTTCAAGCTTTTTTGGATCTGATAAAACCCGCAAGCGTACAATAAACATATCGCGATAGGCATTTATACTGAACTGCGCACCAAGACGCTCAAAAGTATTTGCAACCTCTTGCGCAGTATAAAACTCTGTGCCTTCATCTAGCAGATTAGCTGTCATATTTGCTAATCCGTATAATCCTTTTTCTATACTTTCATCTCTTGCCGAACCTGCATTAAAGGTGAGTTGTATATCTATGATAGGTAAATCTTGTGATTCGACGAACAGACTACGGACCTTATAGCGATTTGTCAGATCATGTACATAAGGTGCCTGATATTCCTGCTTCTTAGAAATGCTGCGTAAGCTTTGTAAGGTAGAAAGAGAATATAGTTTACTATTATCCTGCTCAAAGTCAGCTTCCTGTAAATTGACTTCAGCAATTGCCGACAAACTTAGAGAAAGGCTGGCCATTAATAAAGGCATACGTAGATGAATCATAGCAATCCTTTCTTTATTTTGAATCTTGAAGAAGCGGAGATAAATAAAGCGTACTCAGATTTTCACGGACAAAATAGGCATTTGCAACTCGCTGTATATCTTGTGGCGTCACTGTTTCATAGTGCTGTGGCAGTTTATCCAGTAAGCGATAACTTAAGCCATTAATCTCCAGATTCCCGATCATTTTAGCTTGCCCAGCGATATCATCTTGACTGTAAATTAAACTAGATACGAATTGTGTAATTACACGTTCCAGTTCATTGGAATTCACCGCCTCAGTTTTGAGCTGATCCAGTTCTTTCTGTATGGCTTCTTGTGCCTCTTGGAAACTGACTCCATCTGCAGGTAAGGCTGTAATATTAAAAAGAGTATCTCCGCGGTTATAAGGATCATAACTTGCACTGACAGCAGTCAGTATTTTTTTATCCCTTACCAGCCGGTTCTGTAAACGTGAAGAAATACTGCCATCAAGTAGGGACTGAATAATGGTAAGGGCATAGGCATCCTGAGGATTTTTGGCAGTTTTTAATGAACGGACATTCCAAGCCATATACAGGTTATTAATTTGGACCGGAAGAGAAAGCTCCATATGTCGATAACCTGGGCGGTCAAATTCGATGACATCATTACGTTCTGGTGTTTTACGTGCAGGAATTGACCCAAAATATTTTTCTACCTGCTTTAAAGTTGCTTCCACATTTACATCGCCCACTATAATTAAAATAGCATTGTTAGGGGTATACCAGTTGTGATACCAGTTCTTCAGGTCATTTAACTGAATATTCTGCAGATTTTTCATATAGCCAATTACGGGCTGGCGATAATGACTTGTAGGATAGGTAATCCATTTAAATCGTTCAAAAGCCAAAGTTCGTGGATTATCATCAGTACGTAACCGGCGCTCTTCCATGATGACTTTAATTTCTGGCTCAAAGTCTTCCTGTTTAAGCACCAGGTTAGTCATACGGTCAGCTTCAAGTTCCAGTGCGAGTGGTAAATAGCTTTTCGGATAAAGCTGATAATAGTTGGTATAATTGGTAAAGGTTGAGGCATTAACACTACCGCCATAAATGCGGCTTAAACGGGTAAACTCATTATGAGGTACTTTGGTTGTTCCCTTAAACATCATATGTTCTAAAGCATGTGATATACCTAGCAGATTACCAGACTCATCACTACTGCCGACCCCATACCAGATTTGGGTCATTACTACAGGTGAACGATGGTCCTCTCGAATAATAACTTTTAAACCGTTGCTTAATGAGGTTTCTACAGTTGTTCTGGAAAGTTCAGTCGTGGTTTGAGCCTGTAGGGTTGTAGATATCACCACTGTACCAGCCATAATGCTTAAAGATATAAAAAGAAAAGGAGAGATAGATTTAAGATGTTTTTTGAACTGTCGTGTAACTTGAGACACTATTATTTCCGGTCAAGTATGTATAATTTTGTTCTATTGTTCAAAAAACAGGGCTTTAACGCAAGCCATAGTTGTTGAGTTTTGGTTGAGACTTAGCCTAAGCATCATGCGCGGTCAGGAATCTATGCTAAACTCTTTCTTTTTTAACGCGATGCTTTTCAAGGAATCGGCATGCAACAGCAATCTAATGTGCAAAATAAATTCTTGATTGATTCTGATATCGGGGATGACGATGTCACTTTACCTAGCTTACCTGCTGTTGACGTTCCCATTATTGATACTCCAAAACAAGAACAACCTGTCACTGCCAGTATTCAGAGTGTAGAGGCAGATGAAGAGAAATCTAAAGGCGGTTTTTTTAGCCGGATGAAACAGGGGCTGACTAAAACCCGTAAGAACTTGGCAGATGGAATGGTCAATATCCTGATCGGGGGTAAGGAAATTGATGATGAGTTGCTTGAAGAGGTTGAAGAGCAATTACTGGTTGCCGATATTGGTGTAGAAGCAACCAAGACAATTATTAATAATTTGACTGAGCGGACTGCTCGGGGTGATTTGATTTACTCACATTCACTTTATAAAGCTTTACAAGAAGAACTGGTTGCCTTGCTTGCGCCGCGTGTTAAACCCTTACATATTGACCCGAATAAAAATCCTTATGTGATTTTAGTGGTAGGTGTAAATGGTGTAGGTAAAACCACCACGATTGGTAAGCTGGCTAAGCGCTTACAGGGAGAAGGCAAGAAAGTTATGCTGGCTGCGGGCGATACTTTCCGTGCGGCTGCAACTGAACAGTTGCAAATCTGGGGGGAGCGTAATGATGTTCAGGTGGTTGCGCAGGGACACGGTGCCGATAGTGCATCAGTTATTTTTGATGCTTTCGAAAGTGCTCGTGCTAAAGGAATTGATGTGCTAATCGCCGATACTGCAGGACGTTTGCACAATAAAAGTAATTTGATGGAAGAGCTTAAAAAAGTTAAGCGTGTTATGCAGAAAATTGATGCGACAGCTCCACATGAAATTATGCTGGTTGTTGATGCTGGTACAGGCCAGAATGCTATTAATCAGGTGCAAATGTTTGATGAAGCTGTTGGTTTAACCGGTTTAACTATTACCAAACTTGATGGTACTGCTAAAGGTGGTGTGCTGTTTAATATTGCAAGTCGTACTCATGTACCAATCCGATTTATCGGGGTAGGCGAAAAAATTGATGACTTGCGTCCATTCTCTGCCAAAGCTTTTGTTGCTGCTTTATTTGAAACTGATAAGTGATCTGGCTTATATCTTAAAGAACTCCGCTAAATGCGGAGTTCTTCATTTTTTAAAGTATAAAATAATAAATCTGCTTTATTTTAGAGTCAGAAATAAAGAAATTTAAGAAATTTTTAAAGTATTGTTCCAAAAATAAAACACTATGTTATTGATTTAAGGCTGACGTTATTCCCGGATTCTTATAAACTGATTTTAACAAACAACAGATTATCTGTCTTTAAAGTACAGAAAGGACTAAAATTATGTCATTTATGAATCACGTTAAAAATCGTCGTACAATTTATGCAATTGGTAATAATGTCAACGTAAACCAGGCAAAAATCGAAGAAACAATTCGTGAGGCAATCAAGCACAGTCCATCTTCATTCAACTCACAGTCTTCCCGTGCTGCGATTCTGTTTGGCGAATCTCATACCAAATTCTGGGAAATTGTACGCGAGACTTTACGTAAAATCGTACCGGCTGAAGCATTTGCAGCAACTGATGGGAAAATCAGCAGTTTTGCAGCAGGTTATGGCACAGTTTTATTTTATGAAGATCAGGATGTAGTTAAAGGCTTGCAGGAACAATTTGCCGCCTATGCAGATAATTTTCCAGTGTGGTCAGAACATTCTACTGCAATTGCGCAGTTTGCTGTCTGGACGGCTTTATCTGAACAGGGTATTGGAGCTTCACTACAGCATTATAATCCAATTGTAGATGAAGAAGTCGCCCAAACTTTTGGTATTCCGGCAAGCTGGAAATTACGCGCTCAACTGGTATTTGGTTCAATTGAGGCTCCGGCAGGTGAAAAAACTTTTATGGATGACGCAGCACGCTTTAAGACATTTAACTAAACTTTCTAAAATTGAAAAAGAGTACCTGTAGGTACTCTTTTTTTATTTTAAACATATAGATCATTCTTAATAAATTAAAAGAAAAACTTAGCATTTAATAATTTAATCAAAATTAAAATCTAAGGTTCAAGATGTCATAAAATAGTCATAAATGCATAGCATAGTGCAGCTAGAATTTAGATATAACATGTAGAGTACCTATTATGCTTTCAAGGTTGTTCATTGCAGCTTTAATATTTTCACTAGGAAATGTCGCATATGCTGCAGTAACTATTGCAGCGCCAGAAGTTATTGATGTATTGGCAGTAAATGATCAGGAAGTAAAAAATAACTTTCTACGTTCACAAGAAAGTACGTATGAAATTGATGCAGGCAAGGCAAGTTTAAGCATACGCTATAGGCAGTTCTTTCAACATTTAAATGGCGAACATGACATTCTGAAATCAGGTGTGGTAACCGTTCAGACACCAGATCTAAAAGATGGTGAAACTTATACTTTGGCATTGGTAAATCCACCCCAGTCTTTTGAAGCAGCAAAAATATATGCAGCTCAGCCAACAGTGGCTTTATATAACAGCAAAAATGAACTGGTCGTGCAACAGACCGGTGCAAATACTGAAGCTAAACCTTGGTTAGGTAGCGGTTTGCTAGGACGCAGTTTTGATTTGACCCAAAAGCAGATAAAGCCATCAGTTCATCAGCCTGAGCCTACTTATACTGCTTCAATTGTAGATACAGTAAAAACTGCTATGACCAGTAGAAACACTCAAACAGATCAGCAGTTAATTGAACTCTGGAAAAAAGCTTCTAAAGCAGAGCGGCAAAGTTTTATGAATTGGATAGCCGAACAGGCGCAATAAAAAAGACCTCAAGATGAGGCCTTTTTAAAATAAGAATTTACTACTGAAGCAGCCAGATATAATAGCCTAGTAGCATAAGGGGCCAAGCGATAACTGGGCTAAACAACCATTTCCATAACCAAAAACGGGGCACAAACCCTACGCCATAAATAAATCCCCCTGAAATTCCTAACATAATCAGCATGATCATACGATGGTTATACTGACCATGCTGATCCAGCATAAGTGCAGGATGGATCAGCATAATGGCTGCAAGTGGCAATGCCAACAGGAAAGAAACAGCCATAATCAAACGATGAACGGTAAGCCTCATTGATGTTGTCATTACTACAGCCATGCTATTACTCCTCATCCAGATTTTGATGATGTTCGATATAGAGCGCGCTGAGCACACCTGCAAAACAGGCCATCAAGATTCCTAAAATCCACGCGAAATACCACATAAGCATTCTCCTGATAAAACTTAGTACAAGCTGTGTGAATTGGCTTTGATGTGTTTGTTGGTAATCACGCCCCACATTTTGTAATAACACCAGGTGGTGTAACACAAAATAATTGGAACAAAAATACAGGCTGCAACAGTCATTACAGTGAGTGTATTTTTACTTGATACTGCATCCCACATGGTCAAGCTAGCGACAGGGTTGATGCTTGAAGGCATAAGGAATGGGAACAACGCAAAACCAGCTGTTAAAATGGCACCAATCACCATGAAGGATGTGCCCAGGAAGCTTAAACCAGCTTTGGCTTTCGCAGCAGCTACAATCACAATCAGGCTTCCCAAGATTGCCATGATCGGTGCCATCATGGTGATTGGATAAATTGAGTAGTTATTCATCCAGCCATGGTTGCCATTGGTAATCACTTCTTTGGCAAGAGGGTTTGCTACAGCGTTAGTGTCAAATGGTTGAGCTAAAGTATAGCCTTCAATATTACCGAAATATAACCATGCTCCAGCGCCCAAGAAGCAGACTAAGAATACTACGCCCATCAATTGAGTTGCTTTAGCAGAGCGTGCATGCAAGTCGCCATCAGTACGAAGCATTAACCAGGCACCGCCATGCGCACTTAGCATAGATAAGCTGACGATACCGCAAACTAGTGCAAATGGGTTAAGTAGGGCAAAGAAGCTACCAGTATAAGTTGAACGTACGGTTTCATCTAAAGTAAATGGTACGCCCAGGAACATATTACCGAAGGCAACACCGAAAACTAAAGCAGGAACTGCACCACCAACAGCTAGACCCCAGTCCCAAGAGTTACGCCATTTTTTATTCTCAAGTTTAGAGCGGTAGTCAAAACCAACAGGTCTTAAGAAAAGAGCGAACAGTACGAGTAATAATGCCCAGTACATGCCCGAGAAGGCTGTTGCATATACCATTGGCCATGCAGCAAAGAGTGCACCGCCAGCTGTAATGAACCAGACCTGATTGCCGTCCCAGTGAGGAGCAATGGTATTGATTGCTGCACGACGTTCTTCATCATTTTTACCTACAAATGGCATAATTGCCATGGAGCCCATATCAAAGCCATCGGTGAGCGCAAAGCCAATCAGCAGCACACCAACCAAAACCCACCAGATTATTTTGAGGAGTTCGTATTCAATCATGATTGGGCCTCTCCAGATACGTGTTGTGGAAGAACAATATCATCTTGCTCGGCATTTGATTTTTCAAAATGGTATTTGCCAGTATGTAAAGAACTTGGGCCTAAGCGAGCAAATTTAATCATCAAGTACATTTCGATAATTAAAAGTACGGTATAGAATGCTGCAAGTGCCAGGATTGAACCCCAAATGTCTCCAGTGCTTAAGCTTGAAGCAGAGAGGTGTGTAGGTAGAACTTCACCAATTGTCCACGGTTGGCGGCCACCTTCAGCCACATACCAGCCAGTTTGTGTAGCAATCCAAGGCAGTGGCAGGCCGTAAAGAGCAAATTTAAGCAACCAAGGTTTGTTTTCTGCATTGCGTTTAGCCACTGCATAAGTTGCAAGAATAAATAGAAGTAGCATGAGGAAACCTGATGCAACCATGGCACGGAACGAGAAGAACAGGGCAGTAACGTTGGGAATTGTATCCTTGGTTGCTGCTTTGATGTGCTCTTCAGAAGCATCTACAATATTGGGTGAATATTTTTTCAGAAGCAGTCCGTAACCCAAGTCTTTCTGGTTTTCTGTAAATGAAGCCATGAGTTCTGGAGAACGGTCACCTGCACGAAGTTTTTCAAGTTCAGCATATGCAGTCATACCATTACGGATACGAAGCTCATGTTGAACCATGAGATCCTTCAGACCTGTTACTTCTTTATCAAGAGAACGTGTTGCAATAATACCCATCACATATGGAATTTTGATGGCATAGTCAGTACGCTCTTCTTCCTGATTTGGAATACCAAATAGTGTAAATGGAGCAGGTGCCGGATGAGTTTCCCATTCTGCTTCAATTGCAGCTAATTTGGTTTTTTGTACATCGCCAAGTTCATAACCTGACTCATCGCCAAGCAGAATCACTGAAAGTGTAGAGGCTAGACCAAAGATTGCAGCAATGGCGAAAGAGCGCCGTGCAAAAGGCAGATCACGTTTTTTGAGCAAGTAGTAGCTTGAGATGGCTAAAACGAAAACCGCACCAGTCACATAACCTGACGATACGGTATGAACAAACTTAACCTGGGCTACAGGGTTGAAAATTAGTGCGCCGAAATCAACCAGCTCCATACGCATGGTTTCAAAGTTGAACGCTGCGCCTACCGGGTTCTGCATCCAGCCATTGGCGACTAAAATCCAAAGTGCCGACATGTTGGAACCGAGCGCCACCAGCCAGGTCACGCTCAAATGCTGAACTTTGGAAAGTCGGTCCCAGCCGAAGAAAAACAGACCGATAAACGTCGATTCAAGGAAAAATGCCATCAGACCTTCAATAGCAAGTGGCGCACCAAAAATATCACCGACATAATGTGAATAGTACGCCCAGTTTGTACCAAACTGGAACTCCATGGTTAAGCCTGTCGTTACACCTAAGGCAAAGTTAATACCAAAAAGTTTTCCCCAGAATTTGGTCATATCCTTATAAATTTCTTTGCCAGAAATCACATAGGTGGTTTCCATAATGGCAAGAATAAAAGCTAAACCAAGAGTAAGAGGTACAAATATAAAGTGATACAACGCGGTCATGGCAAACTGAAACCGCGAGAGATCGACCACGCTTTCTGAAATCATCAACGTGTCTCCTTAAATTGAGAGGGAGTACCGGCAATATGCTCGGCAACTTGAGTGTCAAAGTTCTTGGGAATTGTTGGAGAATCGAACCAGATATTCTTAATAGTAATTAAAATTACAATCTTGATTATTAAAATAAGTGTAATTTCTCTAACTATACGCTGGTTAAAATTTTTGGGAGTTAAGCTCATGGAAATAAGCCTATTTAAATACCTGTCTATATTATTAACCAAATAAAAACAAAAAATAAATACTTAAAACAGTTAAAATAAAAATATATTATTAAATAATTATAAATCAATAATTTGAAAATAAAAAAATAATTTTTTATTTAATAAAAATAAAGTTTACTAAAATGGTTAGATTAAGAATTTTATAATTCCGACTAATTTAGTTTAATTAATAATTAAATCAGATTAAAACAGTTGTATTTATAAATTAAAGTAGATTAAAAAACTTGGGATTAAAAATAAAATTTATTAATTATTTAGTTTGGATTAACAGTATCCTGTAAGTAAGGAAGTCAAAACTAATAAATAACCAATATACTAGATATGTGTAAGTCAACACTTATACAAAAGCTACTGGTATATCCATAGAATAAAACTCAGGCGATAAAGGAGATAAAAAATTAAATACTCATAACAATTAAAAGGTCCTATATAAAAGCATAAGGCGGCTACATACTTTCATGTATATTGGCGAGAGAGAAATGTAAAACTATGACAAAAATCAGCTGTAAAAAGCTATTTCCTAATGACTATTAGCTATAATTAAGTAAGAAATTAAGAAAATAGTTTTTTAATAATAAGGAAATGGTCACTACTCACTAAATTGATTGCTACTTTATTTTGAGTTGAAAGAAATCTGGTTAAGAGCTATTTAAGGTGAGTTAGATTTAAAAGTTTAAAATTACTTTTTAGTTTAAAAAATAGACACTCGTTAAGAGGGTGATGAAATAGGGGTTGCAAGGTTTTAAAAACTGTATAGAATACGCTGCATCCCGACGCGATTAAGACAAAGATCTTCACTAAAGGGTGAAGGTAGTGGTTCTTATTTGCGTTAATTCTGTCTCTGACGAAGAGCAGAAAGATCATTAAGAGAGTATGAAGAACAACTTGTGTGGATTTTTACTGGTTGATCGATCGAAATAATTTTCATTGATTGAATGGTAGAAATTTCTCGAAGTTTATTTGAGTAAATTTTTAGTCAGAAGATTAATGAGCCAGAAT